>CEUZ01161035.1_pt1 | contig 15919 bp, 14 predicted proteins | sample 361511 | NCBI WGS metagenome assembly CEUZ01 (sample SAMEA2622822, study PRJEB7988) | marine metagenome | biome: marine biome (ENVO:00000447); feature: surface water layer (ENVO:00002042); material: "saline water (ENVO:00002010), including plankton (ENVO:xxxxxxxx)" | depth 5 m
AGTGCGAGCATCAGGTTGGTTCGGCTCATGCCACCTGGCAGAGCGTCTGCAATCCGGAATGCTTCACCGAACGCATAGCCACGGAAGATACCTTCGCCTGTTAGCGAAATGTCTGGATCTTCACCAGCAGCTGAAATCAGGTCACGGGCGAAAGCGATGAATGGTTCCTTCATCTTTTCGCTGTCAGTGGTGTCTTTGGCGCCACCACCAACAATCCAGTAGCCATCTGCTGCCATACCGGCTGGAGCCATATAAGCGGCTATGCCCTTACACACTGATGGTGTGAAGGCAGCTGAAAGGCGTTCGTAAAGGCCAGAAGCCTCAACTTCCTGAACAGCAAGCAAGCATGGGTTACCAGCGGTCATCGAGATGAACACATCGGGGTCAAATGCCGCGATAGTGGTGACCTCGTTGGTCAGCGTTGGAGCCGCAGGGTCGTGACGAACCGGGAGGTATTCCGCAACCACATCCGGGTTTTGCTCAGCGTAGGACTCGAAGCCCATTTCGTAAGCAAGACCGAAGTCATTGTCCATGACCAGGCCGGCGACCTTTACAGGAAGCTCATCGGCAAGGTTTACCTTGATCCATGTACCCCAAAGCACAGCCTCAGTTGAGTATGACATCTGGTAGCTGGTGGTCCATGGGTGAATTTCTGGGTCACCCCAGGCTGGGTGGCCTGACAGATAGAACGGGTGCGGGATGCACTCGTCGTTGATCTTGTCATACACCGCAAGGCCGTTTGGTGAACCAAGGCCTTGGATCAGAAGAATGTTTCCTGATTCGATGAGTTCATCCACATACTCAATGGTCTGAGCAGCTACATAACCATCATCCTTGACGATGAATTCAATATCGCGACCGCTCAGAACATCAAGCGAGTTGATGTAATCAAACCAAATCTCCATGCCAACACTGAGGTTGCCGTAGGCGGCCAAGTTGCCTGACTGCACTGTGGTTTGACCAAATCGCATGGTGTCGTCAGAAAGACCGTGAGTATTTGACCAGTCAGCTGGGCACTCGTTGAGGTCGATATCCATGCCTGTGGGTCCGATTAGGTGGTTGTCGTCATTGACACCCCACTCGCCGGCTTCCATCTTCTCAGTGATCATGGCGATGATCGCGTCACGGTTGCAATCAGCTTCCGCGAAGATGCCTTCGACATTGGATCGGTCGACCGGGCAGTCGCTGGCTTCTTCTTCAGCCGCGTCGCCGTCGTCGCCCTCACCAGAAACAGCTTTTTCAACTGCGTCCTGGCTCAAAGTACCGCCGGTGTCTTCCTCTTCTTCTTCGCCATGGTCATCACCATGGTCGTCAGCAGTAGCCGTAGCGCTTTCGCTAGAACTGCCTGAAGAGTCGTCGTCGCTGCTACCACATGCTGCCGCAACAAGTGCAAAAGCAAACAGTAGGGCGAGCAGACGCAAAAGATTGCGTCGAATCTCCATCTGGAGCCCCCTCTATAGGTTTTAGTAAAGGTTTAGGTTGACTAAACATTCGTAAAGCCAACTGGCGAAACGCTAGGCGTTCCAGAGACGAAACACGAATCCGATGCCCATATATGACGGACTTGTCACATAATCGCAAAGGAGTCTTTTAGCGCCTAATTTAGGGAAATGGATTGGGGAGTACATTTACCGCACCTGGGACGCGATGTAGGTCGTGATTCATTAATTGAGTTTGTTCAAACGGCAGAAGAGTTGGGCGTTCATTCAGCTTGGACTAGCGACCACGTTTGCTGGCCCGCCGAGTTTGATTCTCAGTACCCGTACAGCAGCGACGGCTCTTTCCCAGCTCCTGCAGGCCTCGGGTGGCTCGACCCAATTGGCACTCTCTTATTTGTGGCCGGGTGCACACAAGAAATCCGATTGGGCTTCACCGTTCTCATCCTTCCCTACCGACAACCTGTGGTAACAGCAAAACAATTGGCCACCATGGACGTGCTATCAAACGGTCGACTAATCCTCGGTGTAGGTGTCGGATGGATGCGCGAAGAAGCAGAGGTGTTGGGCATGCCATGGGACAACCGAGGAAAGAGATCCGACGAACAGCTCGAAATTTTCGAAACCCTTTTCCGCGACGAGACCCCTTCATACGAGGGCGAGTTCTATTCCTTTCCGGAAGTCCGGTTTGAGCCAAAGCCGGTCCAAACTCCACTACCTGTTTGGGTAGGGGGTAACACCCGAGCAGCGTTTCGGAGGACAGCTCGATTCGGACATGCGTTTCACGCCGCTTTCGAGCCCCTTGAGACGGTAAAAGAAGAATGGCGTCAAGTTGGTGAGGAATGTGAACTGCTCGAACGGAACCCTGACGAGTTGACCTTGTCTCTCCGAATGTTTCTAGATCCAGATGGGGCAATGGAACCAATGAAATCAATAGCTGGCTCAGTCGACGAGATGGTCAACACCATTGGTCAAACACAGGAGATCGGGGTGAGCCATATTTTGATCGACCCTGTGGCGCGAGGGGGAGTAAACGGTCGACTTGATGCGCTGAGCAGCTTTATGACCGACGTCGCCTCACAGATCAGTTAGACCAATTATGAACGCGGATTCATGTCGTTTGGACCGATGGCTGTGGGCCGTTCGCGTTTTCAAAAGTCGGTCATTAGCTAAAGATGCGTGTGTGAAAGGTGCTATTCGGGTTAATGGTTCAACGGCTAAGCCAGCTTTCAAAATTAAGACTGGCGACCAGGTCTCCATCAGGGAACGCGATCGCACTCGAGAGCTAGAAGTTGCAGCGATACTCGAGAAGCGAGTCGGTCCCACCTTGGCTTCGGACTATTTCGTTGATCACACTCTGCCTTCGAACAACGAAACCCGTGGAAGGCCGTCGGAGTCGTTCGCACAACGGGATCGAGGCACGGGAAGGCCTACCAAACGGGATCGGCGACTGATCGACAAGTTGCGACGCGGTTAACCCCTAAAGCCAATGGTGCAGGTACGGTGGCAACGGTGACCCTTCCTTTACCAGTTGCCTTGGCACATGCTCGTTTGGCGATGGACCTTGTAGATCCGTCGGAACTAGAAGTTCCCGAGTCGGCCTCGTTAGCGTACGAGGCACAAGAGTTGTTGTGTGAACTCATCGAATCCCCGGTCGTCGGTTGGAAAGTCGGTGCAACTGGGCCAGCAAGCCAAGCCAAGCTCGGTGTCAAAGCTCCTATTTGCGGGCCTGTTTTTGAACGAACCTTGCTTGAGCCCGCTTCGACCATCCAAGTCTCCGATTTCCATCACCAGCCCGGACTGGAGTCAGAGTTTGCTTTCACTCTCGGGGTCACAATTCGTCCCGGGGGGCCAGTGATGAACGCAACAAGTGCTCGGGAAATGGTTTCAAGTGTGCATCCGGCTATAGAACTTGTCTGTTCCCGTTTCACCAATAACTTCGAAGTTGATCCTGCACTTCTAGTAGCGGATGGGGCCCTACACGGAGCCCTTGTAGTGGGTTCAGGATGTAAACCAGAAACTGTGCCGTCCATGAGCGTCCATGAGCTTCACACCTTGGTAGATGGTGTGGAGATTGCCTCGGGCAGTGGAGCTGAGGTACTTGGGGATCCCTACGAGTCTTTGGCATGGTTGTGTAATCACCTAAATCGTCGCGGCGTTACGCTTTCCGCAGGAAGCGTGATCACTACAGGCGCAGCAACAGGATTACATATGACTGCTAGCGATCAGGTAGTCGGCACCGACGGTGGGAGTCTTGGATCTGTGACCCTGAACTTGGCGAGTTAGCTAGGTGCAGCGAAGCGAGCCAATCGAATCATTTCGGGGGTGGGGTCTCTTAGGTCTGTCAACTTTGGCTATTTCTTTGACACTTCCTGGCCAGACGATCGGGGTATCACCATTTGCCGATCATTTAATTCGAGATCTGTCTATAAGCGCTACGTCATTATCTACCGCTTACCTTGTGGGCACCATCACCGGTTCACTTGCGATGCCATCAATCGGCCGCTGGATCGACCGCGCTGGGGTCCGAAGAACGATGCTCGTTATAGCGACCACGTTTTCAATTGCAGTCGCGTATATGGGAACCGTCCGACATTTGTGGATGCTCATCGTCGGTTTTATTGGGATACGAATGTTAGGTCAAGGGGCACTGAGCTTGGTCGGCCAGACAAGCATCGCCCTCTGGTTTGACGAGAAGCGCGGTCTTGCGTTTGGTCTATCGATGACCGCATCTGCCGGCTTGATGTCGTTGGGGCCGCTCGGTCTGACGTTTTTAATCGACAAGTTCGGATGGCGGTGGGCTTGGGTCTTCAGCGCTTGTTGTGTGGTTGTTTTACTGGTCCCTGCGACTTGGTGGTGGATGGCGGACCGGCCCGAGTCACTCGGTCAGCAACCAGATGGTCGAGCTCCCTCCCCCGAGTACCTAAAGGTCGTAGCTGAGCAGTTCACTGTCAGAGAAGCGACACACACGAGCGCGTTCTGGGTTCTTACAGGCGTCATGGTCGTCTCTTCAGCTTTAATTACCGGCGTCACTTTCCATCACTTCGCGTTGATGGAGTCAGCAGGTCTCACCACATCTCAAGCAGCAGCTGTTTTTATCCCGCAAATGTTGGGGACGGTTGCATCTGGTTTCATTTGGGCTTGGCTTACCGATCGCGCTTCTCCGCGGCTCTTACTTGTTAGCTGCCAAGCTTCGCTTCTTGCAGCACATATGAGTTACGCGTGGGTGAGACCAGGGTTCGGTGCAGCTTTGTATTCACTACTACTTGGTATTAACGGAGGTTCGATTCGAGCGTTAGCTTCTGCGTTGTACCCGAAGTGGTTTGGGACGGACCATATCGGGGCAATTCGCGGGGTAGCGACAGCGTTCGGCGTGGGTGCATCTGCTATCGGTCCATTAATTGTCGCTCTAGGTTTTCGGGCGACCGGAAACTACGTCAAGCTCAGCTTTCTCTTGGCTCTGGTACCCGCAGCAGCAATAATTTCAGCCCTATTCGTAACGACTCCGCGCAAAGCCACACCATCTCCTTCGCTGGACCCCAGCGAAATTAGCTAGCGTTTCCAAACGTGCTCACCGCTAGCGCTATTTCCAAAGCACAGGGATCAAAGCAACTATTTCGAGACGTCAGTCTTCAACTTTCGGGCCGGCGACGAGTCGCTCTCATCGGCAGCAACGGTGTAGGAAAGACCACGCTCATTGAAATTCTCCTCGGAATTCAGGATCCCGACAGAGGCAACGTTCAACGACCGACAGCAAGTTCGATCGGTTATTTACCTCAAACTCTGCAAGATGAGCTAGTTGGGACCGCACTAGATGCGACGTTGGGAGGCGCTTCTCACATAACTGACCTCGAAGAACGTCTGGGCGAGCTACGGGAGGTATTGAGTCGAGCAGAAAGCTCTGATCAAGACCATCTATTAAAGGAATACGGCGATCTTCAAAGCCGTTTCGAACACTTAGGGGGATATGCAGTCGAGTCTGAAGCTCAACGAGTGTTAGCTGGTTTGGGCTTCGACTCAGAACTGATGTTTCGTGACGTCCAAGAACTGTCGGGTGGTTGGAAGATGCGTGTGGCTCTCGCGCGTTTGTTATTAGCAAAGCCGGACATTCTGATCCTCGATGAGCCCACGAACCATCTTGATGTCGATTCAGTTACCTGGTTAGAACACCAGCTTGTCGAATGGCCTGGATGTCTACTGTTTGTCAGCCACGACCGGGACTTCATCGATTCGGTCGCTAATCGGGTAATAGAACTCGACGGGCATTCCTCGCACGAATACGTCGGGAGCTTTTCTGAATTCGTGACAGCTCGCGAACTTCGGTTATCTCAACTCGAAGCGTTGGCGGCGCATCAGAAACGGAAGGTCGAAGATACTGAAAGGTTCATCGAACGGTTCCGCTACAAAGCCAGCAAAGCCAAACAAGTTCAAAGCCGCATTAAGGCTCTCGACCGGGTTGATCTCGTCGAAGTTTTAACCGCAAAGGAACTTAAAGCAAAGTTCGAATTCCCCGAACCGAGACGCTCATCCCGCATTGTCGTTGAGTTTGATGCGGCGGGAGCAGCATATGGAGATCAACAGATTCTCAAGGACGTTTCTTTCGTTATTGAAAGAGGGAGAAAAGTCGCTTTGGTGGGCCCGAATGGTGCAGGTAAAACGACCCTGTTGCGTTTGCTGCTAGGTGAACTGCACGTCGCAGAGGGTAAGGCACGACTCGGGAACAAAGTCGACTATGCGCGCTTTACTCAGAACTTGACCGAAATGCTCGACCCTCACAAAACCGTGTTCCAACAATTTCAATCCTCAATAGGCGATCCGGGAGATAGGAATCTCCGCACAGTTCTCGGTGGTTTCGGTTTCAGCGGCACTCAGGTGGACCAGAAAATCGGAGACCTGTCAGGTGGCGAGATGACACGCTTGGCCCTCGCGACGACCATGGCCAACCCCGTCAATCTTCTGATCCTCGATGAACCAACCAACCATCTCGATCTCCCTAGCTGTGACCACCTTGAGAATGCGCTCAATGCCTATCCGGGAACGCTGATTCTCGTAACTCACGACCGCTATCTGATTCGCAACGTCGCCGACTCTCTTATTGTAGTAAGAGGCGGCACCGCCACGTGGCATGACGGTCTCGACGAGGGACTGTTGAAGCCACCGCTGCCCGAGAAAGCCAATAAATCTGCTGCTAAGACAGATAATCCTCATCGGCAAGAACGTGAGGCGCGGAAGGTCGAAGCGCGTCGAAGAAGCAAAGTAAATGAGGTAACGCGTGACCTCCGCAAGGAACGAGACACTCTGGAGCGGGAATGGGAAAAAGCGGAAAACGAATTAGCCGATATTCAGCGACAGTTAGCGGATAGTGCTACCTACGCTGACCCGGCGCGGGTAGCAGCGCTCACTCAAGAACATGATCGATTAAAGGACCATGCGTCTCAACTGATGGAAAAATACGACACTGCGTTGAGACGCATCGCTCGGAAAGAAGCGGAAGTTGACTAACGGTTAACTGCAACCATGGGCGGGCCCGAAAATGGAGACGTGTTCAACTTTTGTTTCGTTTTCGAAGGTGACCAAAGCCGCCGTTCCATTACCCGGGGAGCCCATGGGAGCTCCCGGATACCACGCAGTTACTCCCCCATGACTAGCGTCCGTTGGAACATGCCAATGCCCTAACGCGACGTAATCAGCTCCAGTGGCCGAAATCTCGTCGTAAGTAATCGGTGAAGACCGATGAGCATCTTCGCTGGACAGGTTCAAATGGCCGTGGGCCGCCACAACATAGTGGCCGTCACCCGGACGAGACGGAACCTCTCGCAGCGGCCTGTAGCCCGGTTCGTGATCAGCCATTGCCCGGCCCCAGAACGTCATGTCCTGCGATTCCAGCGCTAAAGAAGATCCTTCTAAACGGTCGAGGAGGTGAACCCCCGTTCGTTCTACGTCAGAGCGACATCTTTCCCAGAGCGATTTCGTATCGTGCACATCGTGATTTCCGGGGATGATCACCACCGGAACGCCGGGACTCGCCAATATGTCAAGAGTTGCACTTACGGTACTTTCGCTGAGACGAGCGTGGTCAAATAAGTCACCGGAGACCATGAGAACGTCGGCTTGGTGTTCGCGAACTGCCGTCGCTAAGCCCAGTACCGGACATTGACACACGTCGGCATGATGATCGCCGGGCCCTGTGACATGGCCGATGTGAACGTCAGAAGTGTGCAACATTCGCACTGTGTGATTCATCGTTCTAATCTCATCACTCATGGCCCGAAAGATTGCCACCAACAAAACTGTCAAGCGAAACGAACTACTTGATTTTATGCGACCCCGACACAAAGGGGTACTTTCCACTACGAGACTTAATGGCAGACCTCAGATGTCATTGGTGACTATGGGTCTCGACGACCGCGATCGGGTTGTGATTGCTACTTATCCCGAACGAGTGAAATCGATCAATGCACGCCGCAACCCTGTCGGTTCATTGCTCGTAATGGGAGAAGAATTCAACAGCGAGTGGGTACAGATAGAAGGCACTATTGAGGTCCTTGATCTTCCCGAAGCCTTGGACCCCCTCTGCGAGTACTTTCGGTCGATTAGCGGAGAACACCCTGACTGGTCCGAGTACCGTGCGGCCATGGTGGACCAAAACAAGTCACTCCTGCGCTTTTCAATCGAATCATGGGGACCGATTTCTCAAGGTGGATTCCCTCCCCGCTTGGCAGACTGAAGTTCATACGGTTGTCGTCAAAAGTTTGTTGTTACCTTTCGCTTCGCGAACGTTTCAACGAATAACTTCATAGCCGTGCGAATACTGGTAACGAACGACGATGGCATTGACAGCGAAGGCCTCCACATTCTTGCTCGAGCAATGCGACCTCATGGGGAAGTGTGTGTCGTAGCTCCCGACAGCGAATACTCCGGTGCGGGCGCTGCTATTGGTCCTCTTCACCTCACTCAACCCGAAGTCCGACGTGTCGACATCGGTGGGATTGACACTGCTTGGAGTGTGGCCGGGCCACCGGCTCTCTGTGTCATGTTCGCGCGGCTCGGTGCATTCGGTGACGTCGACGTTGTGGTATCCGGTATTAACCCTGGGGCAAATGTGGGGCGCTCCGTTTACCATTCGGGCACGGTTGGGGCGGCATTAACTGCCCGTCACACGAACATTCCAAGTTTGGCGGTTAGTCAACATGTAACCGGCTTCGACGCAGAAGGACAATCGTGGGAAGAAGCCATTGTTGGCCAGAAGTGGCATGTGGCTGCGCAGGTTGCGAGCACAGTGGTTGAAAGCATGTTTGGCGACAATATTGGGGATAGTCCTGTAGTCAATGTCAATGTCCCGAATCTGGAAATTGATCAGATAAAGGGTTGGCGGTTTACCGAACTGGGGACTCAGCCGCCTCGGGCCGTTGAACGGGTCGATTTAGAACCGTCTGACACGGGTGACGGAAGCTTCAAGGTGTCCATGGCTTGGGGTGATGAGGTTTTCCAGCCACCGGAATTTGATACTGGTGCGGTAATGAACGATGAAGTGTCTGTGACTTATCTTTCCCGAATTACCGCAATTCTTCCTCCGGCTAACTCCAGTATCGGGAAGGCATTGCAACGTCTCATCCAGGGCAAGTGAAGAAGATCGTGTATCAGCCGAGGGTTAGGAACGGTCCTTTACCCAGTTGGTGATGAGCTCCGCCGCATCGTCTCGAGCGCCATCACGATCTCGAAGATAGTGATCACCTTCGAGGGTGTGAGTCGTTAAATCCTTTGACCCAAGTGCGTCAACGATCGCGCGCGTATCGCTCGGAAACACCCCGGAATCTCCGTCAGCCTCGATGACAAGCGCTGGAATCGTGATCTTCGCCAAATGTGGCGCTGCGTTGCATTGGGAATCGCCAAGACTCCACATAGAAAGCCAAGTGCGCAGCGAACTAACTGTTCCCACTCCATAGATTCCATAGTTCGCACGACGAGGTTCTCCTAGATAACAACTCGGAAATTCACGATTGTTGGGGTCAATCGATCCATCAATCATTCGCAAGTCAGCCCAAAGTCTCGGCGTCGTAAACAGTCGATCATGATGCCCAGCGGCGACTACCCGATCAATTTCGCTCCGCGCCCATTGTGTGATCCGATCATTTCGGTCTCGTTGCGCTTGGCGATATGCCTCTACGAACTCTTTGGTGAATGGAATTTCGCGTTCCTCAGCGAATGGGTCAAGGGCCGGATCGACACTAAGGGGGTCGTCTTCGCTAACGACCGACGGGTCCATCCAGTTAGTTAGCACTTCGGGTCGTCCAGGATGAGCAGCAACCGAAATGTACAAATCGGCACCAGGCAATTCCATTGCCGCAGAAACTATCGATGAGCGCCCATATTCCGGTTCGAGGTTTGGTTGAACGGATTGAGATTGATACGCGGCCATCAACGACCCGCCGCCAGAGTTGCCGAGCAGGACAACATTCTGTATCCCAGCATGCTCACGCAACCATCGAACTCCGACGGCTATGTCAGCAACAGCATGGTCGAGTAGAAAATATGGTTCCGCGCCTCTAAAGCGTGTGTTCCAACCTAGGAATCCGACTCCACGAGCTGCGCAGAGCTCTGCTAGATAGTGCTCGCTGAAATCGATGTTGTAGTGGGTGGCGATGATAGCAACGTCAGGTTTACTGCCACGGGGCCTGTGATAGATACCTTGACAAGGGTGCCCCCCAGCTCCGGCGCGTCCGACAACAGGCGAAGGCAAACCAACAAATTCGCGTTCGACCGTCACGGTCAGGTGCTTTCTCCAACCGGTGCTGCTAAAAGGCGCGCTGCTTCCTTTTCGTCTCTAGGCATACCGGTAGTGTCACGACAAAGTTCAACCAAGACTTGATTAGGGTCGAGGAAATAGAGGGAATAACACCATCCATGGTCTATCTCCATGGTTGGTTCTATACCTTCTGCCGCCATCCGAATCCGAACTTCTTCTTGCAGTTCTTCAGTTGCCTCGAATGCCGCATGGTTGACAAAGACTGGAACGCCCAGGCTCTCATTTACGTCAGTGGCCCAATCCGCTCTCTCCCCAATATTCTCGAATGCGAAAAACGCTATGCATTGGCCGTTTCCGGTGTCAAAGAAGACATGTTTTATCCATCCTTCTTCACGGTCGTGAAATTCGGTGTTCACCAATGGAAACCCGAACAGGTCTTCGTAGAAATGACGCGTGGCCTCAAGATCCTTCGTTGAATATGCGACATGGTGGAATGCCATTGTTTCCTCCGATTAGCTGGGTTGAGATCCAGTTTCGCGGGTTCGCGAGTTTTGAATGACTGCTACGGCTGCAACTATTGCCAAGAACACCGATACTAAGGCGGCCCAGTGGGCCAAGTCATGGTAACTCCGTTGCTCAACTGCGAGCCCAGATGAAATACCAGCTGCCGCTCCGGTGGCAGTCATCAAGACGTCGGCTGTCGATTGAGTAGCGACCCGGACTTCGGGCGGAAACGCTTCAGTCATCAGGGCACTGCCAGCAACAAGCGAAGAGCACCATCCAATCCCAATCATGAATAGTCCAACAAAATGGCCGGTCGCGTCCGGCGCGTCGGTGTGAGAAGCAATCTCCGCTCCAAGTGCTGTGATAACAGCGCCGATGCCAATGAGTAGCTCTTTACTTATCCGGTCTGCGATTCTTCCGATCCAAGGAGAAAACGCGTACATACCAACGATATGAAGCGAGATCATGAGGCCGATGATCAAGGGGTCTTGATTGCCGTCCCTCATATGTAATGGGGTCACTGTCATAACGCCCACCATCACCCCTTGAGACAACATCATTCCTAGGAGAGCGACTCTTGCGGCTGGTTGGGAGAGGATAAGGCCAAGGTCAGAAAACTTTGGTCCTCGGATGAGCGTTTTATTTTGATCAGCTATGAGGAGAAGGGGATCCGGTTTGAGGCGACGGATAATACCTCCTGCTGCCACTATAAAAAGCGTGATTGAAACTACGTAGGAGAGAGCAAAGCCACTACCTCCTTCTGATGAACCTGATAAGGATCGCAGTCCTAGACCTACCGTGGGTCCTAGAACCGAACCAACGGTGTTAGCCCAGACAACGAGGCTGATACTTCGGGCTCGATTTTCATCAGTTGCAAGATCAGAGCCCGCATATCGGGCAGCTAGGTTGCCAGCTTGTCCACAACCACAAAGGGTCATCCCAACAACTAGGAGGGCATATGTCTCGGTAACAGCGGACACCAACGCACATGTCGCTCCTAGAGATCCGACTGCGTAGGCGGTGCCTATTCCGATTCGTCTGCCGCGTCGAGCCATCAAGGCCGCAACTGGGATCCCTGCAAGGCTTTGACCGATACTGAGCCCAACTGCGGCAAGCGCCCCCAACGTATCGCTGCCAGTAATTTCGCTACCGAGAAGCGCCGCTACAGAGTACGAGGTGCCCATGGCTAAGCCGCCAGGCACTACTCCTTGTTGAAGGACTCGAACCGTTCGCTTCTGAACCGAATCGTGATCGATTTGTTCGTCGTTCAATCTTTGCTCGATTCTCGGGCAACCGCTTGGGCCCACCGATAGTCCGGTTTACCTGCCGGACTACGCTTGATCTGCGGGACTTCGATGATTGCTTTGGGTCGCTTGTATCGACCAATGTAGCCCGCGCAATGTTCAATGATCTCAGACTCTGGGGCTTGAACGCCTTCGACAAGTTGAACAATGGCCACGACTTCGCTACCCCACCTTTCGCTAGGTCTTCCACAAACAACTGCGTCGTAAATTGCTGGGTGGTTCTTAACCGCATTCTCTACTTCTTCGGCGTAAATCTTTTCGCCACCTGAGTTAATTGTCACCGAGTCTCGACCTAGTACTTCGATACGTCCATCATTCAACAATCGGGCTCGGTCACCCGGAACCGAAAATCGCACACCATCAATAACCGGGAATGTTTTTTGAGTCTTCGCAGCGTCGTTGAGATAACCGAGAGGTACACGACCCGACATCGCAAACCAGCCAATTTCGTCAGATCCAGCGTCAACGATGGCTGATAGAGACGCGTTAACGACAGTGCTCCCTGGTGCTGGTTCAAAGTCACCGGTACTCGACGATTGTTCCTTAGTGCTTACATTGCTGCCCTGGACACCCGTCTCACTTGAGCCGATTGAGTCGCGGATGGTTACTCCACCAAATTGCTGCTTGAGTTCTTCTTTGAGTTCGGAATTCAACACTGCGCCACCGCTAATGATGGAGCGGAGCGATTGTGGAATAACTTGAGTCATTCGCGAGGCATCAAGTAATGGTCTGGCGAAAGCGTCACCCACGATCTGTAAGAACTCTACGGATTCGCGATTGCAGACCTCGAGCACATTCGTAGCGTCATAGCGATCCGTTACGTCCGGGAGCACAATCGTGTGACCCATGGAAAGCGCCTGCAGTGCAATCCACTGCGCAGCGCCATGCATGAATGGTGCGGCAGTTAACCAGCGCAAAGTTCCTCTGTTAGCCGCTTCGACTACTTCCTCATATGAGTCGTATTCACGACCTTCGTTTCTGTTAGATCCCCCCAATGCCCCTACGAAGAAGTCTGCGTTTCGCCAAAGCACACCCTTTGGCATACCCGTAGTTCCGCCGGTGTAGAGCACATAAAGGTCGTCCTCTGAGCAGTCATCTAATGCGCGCGGTTCTCGGTCTCGAATGAAGTCGTCATAAAAAGTGGCTCCGCGGAGTAGCTCATTGTTTGAATCATCTTGAACTTGAACGATGAGCTCAATCTTTGGTAGCTGGGACAGAACTTCGGCGAGGTTCGGCGCGTACATTGAATTTACGAAAACTACCTTTGCCGCTGAATCCGTTAGTAGGTATGCAAGTTCATCTGCCATATACCTGTGGTTGACGTTGAAAGTTGCGGCGCGCGCAGCCCAACCACCGAGCATGGACTCTAAGTATTCGAGTTCATTGTTGAGGTACAACGCAACATGATCTTGACCGCTTTCATGTCCATCTAATTCTGAACGTTCCGTGTGACAACCTATTCCCGCGGCATTTAATGCAGTTCCTAGTTGCCGATATCGCTGAACTAAATCAGGGAAAAGGATCTGACGACCTCTATGAATCAGCGCCGCCCTTTCGGGGTGAGCTTCGGCAACCATCGCGATCACCCGGGCGAGGTTAAATTCCACGGACGAGACAGTAACCAACCCCAGGGCACCTGATCTAAAAGCCGAGCTAATTCTTCAGCGGGAACATTTGTTTCTATTTGGACTTTGGACCGCAGAGAGATCAGACACAATGGTCGAATGAGCATGCAGCTTGTTCTCGCATCGGGTTCACCGCGGCGAAAAGAACTGCTGTCGCACTTGGGGGTTGACTTTGTTGTTCGCATTCCTCAGGTTGATGAGTCGGTTAAAGCTCATGAACTACCGGAGCAATATGTTCGAAGGGTCGCATCGGCCAAAGCGGAGGCGATTGGGGGTGATGTTGTTTTAGGCGCTGACACGTGTGTCGTCCTGGATGGTCAGATTTACGGCAAGCCATACGACTTGAAACACGCTGAAGCAATGCTTTGGGACTTCTCAGGCAAGGTGCACACGGTCATGACTGGAATTGCGATTCAGACTAGAAATCTGCTGCTACGTGAGGTCGTGCGAACCAACGTCGAATTTGTGTCTTTAGACCAAAGCCTGGTTGATTGGTATCTGAATCTGGGTGAGTCGTCTGATAAAGCAGGTGCCTATGCATTACAAGGCGCGGGAAGTTCCCTTGTGAAAGCGATTGATGGCAGCCATTCAAACGTGATCGGTTTACCTCTCGTAGAAACCGCTAGCCTGCTCACTCAAGCAGGCGTGACGCTGAGGAGTTCATCGGAGTCGAACAAACTATGACGGCTTACCGAAGTGCACTCAATGAATCATTGGAGCCAGTTAACAACGGCGAAATTCTCCCCGTCGATCTAGGGCCCATCCGACTTGAAGTCCCTGTGGTCCTAGCGCCGATGGCAGGTGTAACTGACTGGCCGTTTCGTTCGTTGTGTTCGAACTTTGGCGCGGCTCTCTATGTCAATCAAATGATCACTGCTCGGGCTCTAGTAGAGGAGAACGCTCTAACTTGGAAGTTGGCCGAATTTGGTGTCGATGAGCCCATCCGCTCAATTCAGCTGTATGGGACTGACCCCAAATATGTGTCGTTAGCGGTTCATATGTTGAAAGATCGCATCGGCGTGGACCACATCGATATGAATTTCGGATGTCCCGCTCCGAAAGTAACAAAAAATGGCGGCGGTGCCGCTATTCCAGTGAAGCGGCGTCTTTTGGCCTCGATAGTTGAATCTGCTGTTGACGCCGCTGGTGACGTTCCGGTGACAATTAAATTTCGTAAGGGCATCGACGATGAGCATTTGACGTTTTTAGATAGTGGTCGAATAGCCGAAGAGTCCGGTTGTTCGGGGGTTACCTTGCATGCCCGAACTGCAAGGGATCTGTATTCCGGGCACGCGGATTGGGATGCCATCGGAGAGTTGGTGAACCACATTGACATTCCTGTTTTCGGCAATGGTGATATCTGGGAGTCGTGGGACGCGGTAAGGATGATTCGATACACAGGCGCTGCTGGAGTGGAGATTGGTAGAGGGTGTCTGGGTCGTCCCTGGCTTTTCTCTGATCTCGTAGCTGTCTTGAGCGGTCGCGAACCACTTTTAGTGCAGCCGTCTTTGGGACTGGTCGCTGATGTAATGCTCGATCACGTGGAGCGGCTACTCGAGTTCTACGATGACGATGAGAGCGACATCGTGCGGCGATTCAGAAAACATGCAGGCTGGTATGTCGCCGGATGGCCTGTCGGGAAGGACCTTAGAAGGCGCCTCCATTCAGCAGACAGCCTTGATGAGTTGAAATCGATTACGGACGAATTCGATAGAGGCACGCTATTGCCGCCCGAGGGCGTAAGGGTAAAGCGCAGTCACACGGGCGGTCCGAGGAAGGTGTCTCTTCCAGAGAATTGGCTCGCGGATCCCGATGAAGTTGTAGCGCTTAGTTCCGCTGCGGAGGCGAACGTTAGTGGTGGATGACGCTTCGCCGAAAATATCGAAAGATAAATGGCGCAAAAAATTGCGTCCTCTTGAGACAGGGGTGGAAGCCAACGTCGAGAAGAAGGTGGTCGCCGCATTGGCTTCCTTTTTGCAAGATAAGCATGGCTTGTTTTTGTTTTATAGGTCGATGTCACACGAACTAGGACTCGATGGCCTCGCGGAAAAGATGGGATGGGAAAATTTTGCGACGACTCGAACTCCCCGCTCTGGGCCACTCACTGTGCACCCTGCCGGCAGCCCTTCTGAAACACATAAGTTTGGTTTTTTGCAACCTGTACAAAATGCGCCACTAATCGATCTAGCTGAGGTTTCGGTAGCACTTGTGCCAGCCTTAGCCTTCGATAGAACCGGCATCAGACTCGGTCACGGGGTTGGTTATTTCGATGAACTTCTTTCTCGCATACCAGACAATTGCTTA
>CEUZ01063723.1_pt1 | contig 15899 bp, 21 predicted proteins | sample 361511 | NCBI WGS metagenome assembly CEUZ01 (sample SAMEA2622822, study PRJEB7988) | marine metagenome | biome: marine biome (ENVO:00000447); feature: surface water layer (ENVO:00002042); material: "saline water (ENVO:00002010), including plankton (ENVO:xxxxxxxx)" | depth 5 m
GTAGCATGTGTTTTAGACTATAAATTTAATTAATTTTAGATTATAAATCATATAGTTTGAAAACAATTTATATTGCATCTGATCACGCTGGCTATAATTTAAAAAAGTCTATAATAAAAAAATATTCAAAAAAATTAAAAATTACAGATATTGGAACTAATAATTCTATTAAATCCGTTAATTATGCAGAGTATGCACATAAAGTTTGTTTGAAGGTAGTTCAAAAAAAACTAAATATTGGAATATTGATTTGTGGATCAGGTATGGGTATGGCTATGTCTGCAAATAAACATAAAAAAATTAGAGCAGCGTTATGTTATTCCATAAAAAATGCAAAATTATCTAGATTGCATAATGATGCAAATGTTATTACATTAGGTGCAAGACTAACGAGTAAAAAAATAGCTTTCCAATGTATTAATACTTTTTTAAATACAAAATTTGAAGGCGGAAGACATATTAAACGAGTTAAAAAAATATAGATTTTGAGAATTTTTAATGTCAAGTGAAACCAAATATAGCAGTTCAAAACATAAAGATTTTTTTGAAAAAAACCTTAATGATATAGATCCCGAAGTTTACAATGCAATAAATGATGAGTTAACTAGACAACAAAATCATATAGAGTTAATAGCTTCTGAAAATATTGTATCAAAAGCTGTGTTGGAGGCACAAGGATCTGTTTTAACTAATAAATATGCTGAAGGATATCCTGGTAAAAGATATTATAATGGATGTGAGCATGTTGATGTAGCTGAAGAGCTAGCTATAGATAGATTAAAAAAATTATTTAATTGTAAATATGCAAATGCGCAACCACATTCTGGCGCACAAGCAAATGGTGCAGTTTTTTTAGCTTTACTTAATCCTGGTGATACATTTATGGGCATGAGTTTAAATTCTGGTGGCCATATAACTCATGGTTTAAAAATTTCTATGTCAGGTAAATGGTTTAATGCTATCGGTTATGACGTTGATAAGAATAGCGAACTTATAGATTATGATAAAGTAGAAAAAATTGCTTTAGAAAATAAACCAAAACTTATTATCGCTGGTGGTAGTGCATATTCGAGAATAATAGATTTTAAAAAATTTAGAGAAATAGCAGATAAAGTTGATGCATATTTAATGATTGATATGGCACATTTTTCAGGTCTTGTAGCAGGTAAAGGATATCCTAATCCGTGCGATCATGCTCACGTTGTTACATCAACTACTCATAAAGTATTTAGAAGCGCAAGGGGAGGGATAATTTTAACCAATCATGAAGAAATTTCCAAAAAAATTAATTCAGCAGTTTTTCCTGGTTATCAAGGAGGACCTTTAATGCATATAATAGCCGCTAAGGCCGTTGGCTTTCTTGAAGCTTTAAAACCAGACTTTAAGAATTATATTACCGATGTTCTTGCAAACGCTAAAATACTATCTGAAACATTGAAAAATAATGGTTTTAAAATTTATTCTGGCGGTACAGATACTCATTTGATGTTGGTTGATTTAAGACCATTTAATGTTAAGGGGAATACAGCAGCAGAAAGTTTATCTAGAGCCAATATTACTTGTAATAAGAATGGAATACCATTTGATAGCGAAAGTCCCATGATAACTTCAGGAATTAGATTGGGTTCACAAGCTGCAACAACAAGAGGATTTGGATTAAATGAATTTAAAATAGTAGGCGATCTTATTACAAAAGTTATAAAGGGATTATCTTCAAATCCTAATGATAATGGTAAAATTGAAAATGAAGTAAAAAAAGAAGTTGTAGATTTATGTGCAAATTTTCCTATATATAAACATTTGAGATAATTAATTTTTATGATTTGTCCAATTTGTAAAAAAGGTGAAACGTCAGTAGTTGACTCAAGACCAACAGAAGATGGAACGACCATTAGAAGAAGAAGACTTTGTATATGTGGTCAAAGATTTACAACTTTTGAAAGAGTGCAGTTTAGAGAACTCATGGTAGTTAAAAAAAACGGAAGAAAATCTTCTTTTGATAGAGATAAGTTATCTAAATCTATATTTGTTGCTTTAAAAAAAAGACCAATAGATACAGAAACAGTAGAAAAATTTATTTCTAATATCTCAAGATCATTGGAAGAATTAGGTCAAAGTGAAATTTCATCAAATACAATTGGCACCTTGGTAATGGATGGTTTAAAAGATCTTGATCCTGTTGCATATGTGCGCTTTGCTTCTGTATACAGAAATTTTAGAGAAGAAAAAGATTTTGTTCAATTTGTAGATAAAATTGATGTCTTCAAAAAAAGATAATTTTAATAAATTAGATAAGAAATTTATGAATCTTGCTATGAATTTAGCAATAAATCAAAAAGGTTTGACTGGACAGAATCCTTCTGTGGGCTGTGTAATTGTTAAGAATAAAAAAATTATATCTTTTGGAGCAACAAATATAAATGGCAGACCACATGCCGAAACTATTGCGTTAAGAAAAAATAAAAAACTAAATAATGGAGCTACACTATATGTAACTCTAGAACCTTGTTCTCATTACGGCAAGACACCACCTTGTACTAATAATTTAATTCAATCTAAAATAAAAAAAGTTATTTACTCAATTAAAGATGTTGATAAAAGAAGTTTCAACAAATCTAAAAAAATTTTAAAATTAAATAAAATTATAACTAAATCTGGATTATTGGAGAAAAATCTAAATTTTTTTTACAATGATTATAAGCATAATAAAAAAAATAATATGCCATACATAATAGGTAAAATTGCATGTTCTTCTAATTATTTTATTCTAAAAAATAATACCAAAATTACAAATGAACACTCTATTAACGTTTCTCATTTATTACGATATAGAAATCAAGGAATATTAACTTCATATAAAACTATTAATTCAGATAATCCAAAATTAACTTGTAGGATAAATGGGTTACAGAAATTTTCTCCACAAAGAATTATATTAGATAAAGATCTGAAAATTTATACTAATAGTTATATTGTTAATACCTCTAATAAATTTAAAACAATTATATTTCACAACTCAAATAATTTAAAAAAAATAAATAAATTAAAAGCTAAGAATATCAGATTAATTAAATTTAAAATTGATCAAAATGGTTATTTTAATTTAGAAAATGTTTTCAAGAAAATATATAAAATTGGTATCACCAATTTATTAGTAGAGTGTGGAAAAGATTTAACAAACAATATTTTAGATAATAATTTATTTAATGAATTTTATATTTTTAAAAGTAGTAAAAAGCTAAATAAGAAAGGAAAAATTAGCATATTAAATATAAAAAAAAATTTAAATAGCTTTAAAAATAAAAATTATAAGAATACATTTCTAGATAAAGATACTTTAATACATTATTACTAAAAAATGTTTAACGGAATTATATTTAATAAAGGTAGAATTAAAAAAATAAAAAAACGAAGTAGAGGTATAAATTTATTTGTTGAATCTAAAATAAAACTTTCTGTTAATGATATAGGAGTCTCTATATCATGTGACGGTGTGTGTTTAACTTTAATTTCACTAAAAAAAAATGTTCTTGAATTTTATTTATCTAATGAAACTTTGGAAAAGTCTAAATTTTCAAAAATTAAAATTGGACATCAAATTAATCTTGAACTTCCATTAAAATATGGACAAAAAATTTCTGGACATATATGCCAAGGTCACGTCGATACAGTAGGAAAAGTTATAAGTATAACAAAAGTTGATAAATCAAGAGTTTTTAAGATAAAAATTTTTAAATCTTTTAAAAAATATATAGTTCAAAAGGGATCAATACTAATAAATGGAATATCTTTAACTATTTCTAAGATTGGAATAAATTTCTTCGAAGTTTGGATAATACCTCATACTTTTAATCTTACTAATCTTTCAGTTACTAAAAAAAATGACCTAGTTAATATTGAATTTGATATTTTAGGTAAATATATAAAAAATTTTATACATGAAAAATAATAAATATAGTTCAATTGATAAAATAATATCTATATCCAAAAAAGGAGGCATGTACATTTTAGTAGATGATGAGAATAGAGAAAATGAAGGTGATCTCGTTTTTTGTACTGCAGATGTTAATTCTAAAAAAATTAATTTTATGGCTAAATATGGCAGAGGATTAATATGTTTAACAATTAATTCTCAACAAGCTAAAAAATTAGGTTTAAATTACATGACACCTAGTAATGAGTCGAAAAACCAAACTGCATTTACAGTATCAATAGAAGCAAAGAAAGGTATAACTACTGGAATTTCAGCAAAAGATAGAGCTAGAACAATTAAAGTTGCTACCAAATTAAATGTAAAAAAAAAAGATATTGTTTCACCAGGTCATGTATTTCCCATAATCTCGAGGGAAGGTGGTGTTCTTGTAAGAGCTGGTCATACTGAAGCTTCTGTTGATATTGCAAGATTATCAAAAAAAAAGCCTTCAGCTGTTATATGCGAAATAATGAATGAAGATGGTTCTATGGCAAAAGGTGACAGTTTATTTAAATTTGCAAAAAAGCATAATTTAAAAATTGCAAAAATTGAGGATTTAATATCTTACAGACTAAAAAAAGAGAAATTAATTAAGTTAAAAAAAACCTCAAATATTAAAGTACAAAATCAAAAATATAAAATTAAAGTTTTTGAAAATCTATTAGATGGATCTGAGCATTTTGCTTTATTAAAAGGTAAGATAAAAAAAGAAACTGTACCAAGATTGAGAGTTATATCATCTAATGTTGTACAAAATTACTTGACGAATCAAAAATTACCCAACTCATTTGATAATACAATAAACTATTTTAAAAAATTCAATAATTGTGTTTTAGTATTTATTAGAGACCCAAATCTTCAATCCGTAACTCAAACTTTAAAACAATATAATTCTAATGATTTTTACAAGAAAGGTCATGATAAATTAATTAAAAATTATGGTATAGGAGCACAAATAATTAAAGCGCTAAATATTAAAAATATGATATTGGTAACAAGATCAAAAAAGAAAGTTGTCGGTTTGGATGGTTATGGTATTAAAATTATTAATCAAGAAATTATAAAATGAAATTTAAAGTATTAATAGTTGCTGGAAATTATTATAAAAAAATTACTGATACCTTAATATTTTCTTCAAAAAAAAAATTAAAAAATAACTTAAATATTAAGTACAAATCTAAAGTTATGAAATTTCAAACTAAAGTTATAGAAGTCCCAGGTTCATTTGAAATTCCCGTTATAATTTCAAAAAATATTAAGAAGTATGATGCTTTTGTAGCATTGGGATGCATAATCAAGGGTCAAACACCTCATTTTGATTTTATTTCTCAATCAATAAACAATGCATTAATGGATCTATCGATTAATTCTAAGAAGCCAGTTGGTAATGGAATTATTACTTGCTTAAATAAAAAGCAAGCCACAAAGAGATCGTCAAAAAAAGGATATGAAGCTGCTAATGCAGTTATATCAGTACTTTCAAAATAAAATGACTTTACAATATAGACCAAAAAATAATCCTAGAGTTATAATAATTCAAAAATTATATGGTAAATATTTCAATAAAGATGAAATTTTAACATTTCCAAAACATAGATTTAGAAAATTTATTAAAGATGTTGTAAATGGTACTGTAGAGAGAGATGATATAATAAATGAAGAAATAAAAAATCATCTTAATTCAGATTTAAACATGAAAAATTTAGATAAAGTTTTTCAAGTTATTGTAAAAAGTGCAATTTTTGAATTATTGTATAAACCAAAAACATCAATAAATATTATCATAAAAGAATACTTAAATGCTTCTAATTTTTTTATAAATGAAACGCAAACAAAATATTTAAATGCTTTATTAGATAAAATTTCAAAGAAAATTAGAATTTCTAATGAATGAATTTAATTTAATTAATAATTATTTTTTAAAATTAACAAAAAATAATCCAGCTGCTCTTAAATTAAACGATGATGTTTTTTTTGATAAAAAAAAAGAAATAGTTATATCCATTGATACATATAATGAAGGTATACATTATATTAATTTTAAAAATCCTAATTTGGTTATCAAAAAAATTATAAGATCATCAATTTCTGATTTATATTGTAAAGGTGTTAATCCAAAATATTTTTTTTTATCAGGCAGTGGTAGCAAAAAACACTTTAATAAAAATAATCTTAAATTGATGTCAAAAGCAATTTCTGAAGAACAAAAAAAATTTAATATTAAATTATCTGGTGGTGATACAGTAAATTCAAAAAAATCATCTTTTACAATTGTTTCTCTTGGTTTTGCTAAAAAAATAATTAAAAGAAATAATGCTAGATTATATGACGATATATATGTAACTGGTAACCTTGGTGATAGCTATACAGGATTAAATATACTCAAAAATAAATTTAAAATTAATAAAAAAATTAGTAGTTATTTTATAAATCAATATTATCATCCACAATTACCTATTAAATTTTATAAATATTTGTTTAAAATTGCAAACTCTTCCATAGATATCTCTGATGGTTTATTTGCTGATTTAAAAAAACTTATTAACAAAAAAAAGTTTGGATATAAAATATATTTAAACAAAATTCCCATATCTAAACATTTGAATTTTTATTTAAGAAAAAATAAGAAAAGTAATTTAAATTTTATTTCAAGAGGAGATGATTATCAAATAATATTTACATCTTCTAAAATTAATAGAAATTATATCAAAAATCTATCAAATAGAATCAATCAAAAAATTACACTAATTGGAACAATTACAAATCAATACAAACAATATCAAATTTTTAATAATGAAAATCTTCTAAAATCTTTGAATTATGAAGGTTATTTTCACAATTTTTAATAAGTTAAATATTGCCTTTTATTCTTTTTTTTGTAATGTCCGGCTTTTAAAAATTAACTAAAACTCTATTTAAGGAATATATGGATACTTCAATTGAAAACATTTTATATTACACAATATTAGCAGGATTATTATCTATAGTTTATGGATATGTAACAGGTGCTGAAATTATTAAGTCAAGCTCTGGAAATAGCAAAATGAAAGAAATTGCATCTGCTATACAAGTTGGAGCTAAAGCTTATTTAAATAGACAATATAAAACAATAGCGATTGTAGGATTTGTTGTATTAATAATTATTACTTTTGCATTTAGTTTTTTAGTTGGAGTGGGTTATTTAGTTGGTGCAACTTTATCTGGAATAGCTGGATATGTAGGAATGCTTGTATCTGTTCAAGCAAATGTTAGAACAGCTGAAGCTTCAAGAAAAGGTCTTGCTCATGGTTTATCAATTGCATTTAAATCAGGAGCTATTACTGGAATGCTAGTTGCGGGTTTAGCCTTATTAGCTATAGCAGTTTACTATTTTATTTTGTTAAAATTTGGCGTTGACGAAAGAGAAATAGTCAATGCTTTAGTGGCTCTAGGTTTTGGAGCTTCCTTAATTTCAATATTTGCAAGATTAGGTGGCGGAATATTTACAAAAGGTGCTGATGTAGGGGCAGATTTAGTAGGCAAAGTTGAAGCTGGAATTCCTGAAGATGATCCAAGAAATCCAGCAGTGATTGCTGATAATGTCGGAGATAACGTTGGTGATTGCGCAGGTATGGCGGCAGATTTATTTGAAACATATGCAGTAACTATTGTTGCAACTATGGTTCTTTCATCAATATTTTTTCATGGCGATATGAATATGATGATTTATCCTCTCACAATTGGAGGAGCATGTATTATCACTTCAATTATAGGTACTTTTTTTGTAAAATTAGGAAATTCAAAAAATGTGATGAATGCATTGTATAAGGGTTTTATTGCTACAGCTATTTTATCATTGGTTATTTTATATCCTGTTACTGATTATGTTATTGGTTTTGATAAATATTACTCAGTAGGAGAAACTTCATTCAATGGTATGAACTTATATTTTTGTGGAGTAATAGGTTTAATAATCACAGGATTATTGATATGGGTGACAGAATATTATACAGGAACTAATTATAGACCTGTAAAAAGTGTAGCATCATCATCAACAACAGGTCATGGAACAAATGTAATTCAGGGTTTGGCAGTTTCAATGGAAGCCACAGCAATACCTGCGTTAATAATTGTAGCGGGCATTTTAATAACTAATTCAATAGCAGGACTTTTTGGAATTGCAATAGCTGTTACTACAATGCTTGCTTTAGCAGGTATGGTCGTTGCCTTAGACGCGTATGGTCCAGTTACAGATAACGCAGGTGGTATTGCCGAAATGTCTAATTTACCAAAAAATGTTAGAAAAACTACCGATGCTTTAGATGCCGTTGGTAACACTACAAAAGCAGTTACAAAAGGATACGCTATAGGTTCCGCTGGTTTAGGTGCTTTAGTTTTATTTGCAGCTTATACTGAAGATATTAAACATTTTTCTAAAGTTGCTGGATCAAATTTAGAAGGAATTGTAGTTACATTTGATCTATCAAATCCTTTTGTTGTTGTAGGTTTATTGATTGGTGGAATGCTTCCATATTTATTTGGATCAATGGGCATGCAAGCTGTTGGTAGAGCAGGAGGAGCAGTAGTTATTGAAGTAAGAAGACAATTTAAAAAAATTCCTGGAATAATGAAACGTAAAGCAAAACCTGATTATGGGAAACTAGTAGACTTATTAACGAAAGCAGCAATTAAAGAAATGATAATCCCATCTTTATTACCTGTATTATCTCCTATAGTTGTTTATGTTATTATTTACTCTATAGGCGGTCAAGTTGCTGCACTTTCAGCTGTCGGCGCTATGTTATTAGGAGTTATTATAACTGGCTTATTTGTAGCAGTATCTATGACCGCAGGTGGTGGTGCTTGGGATAATGCAAAAAAATATATAGAAGATGGTAAATTTGGAGGAAAAGGATCCGAAGCTCATAAGGCTGCTGTAACTGGTGACACAGTTGGTGATCCTTATAAAGACACAGCTGGACCTGCCGTTAATCCAATGATAAAAATTACTAATATAGTTGCATTATTGCTTTTGGCTGTTATTGCAGGATAATTAAATTTTATTTTTTTGAAGCAGCGTTCATTTTTTCTCTCAAGCTTGAAAAAATGTTAAATAAAAAATTATTTTGTGTAAAATCTTTTTCTGTAACTGATTTTACAAATTTTAAATCATTCATTTTATTTTTATCAATAATTTTTTTATCTATTAAAATTCCCTTAGTATTAAATTGTACAATTAAAATGTTATTTATTTCTATTTTTTTTATTCCCATTTTTAATAATGATTGGTTTGTCTTTCTTCTTTCAATATAAAACCATTTGTTTGGATCAAAATCACTTTTTGAAGAAGGTGGTCCAATTATTTTAATTAGGTCATTTTTATTAGTTTTATTAACCTGGATTTTTTTAAATTTAAGATCTAGTGATTTGTATCCATGATTATTTGAAACTTTAGTTGATGAGCAACCTATTGTAATTATTAGCAATAATAAATATATATATTTCATATGAGTAAAGAATATTTAAATATTTACAATAATTTAATTAAATTAACTAGAAATAAAAAACTATATATTAAACTCGAAAAAGAGGATATTTTTTCTGATAGATTAGTTTTCCTATTTTTACATTTAAGTTTTTTTTTAAAATCATATAAAAAAAGTGTAGAAAAAGATGAATTACAAGGTTTATTTGATTTTATAATCAGACAAATAGAAATTTCATTAAGAGAAATTGGTTATGGCGATGTATCTATAAATAAAAAAATGAAACAATATATAAATCTATTTTATTCAATATTAGATAAAATTGATACTTGGGAATTATCAAGTGAAAGCAAAAAAAAAAAAATTATTGAAAGTTACTTAAATACTGAAAAAAACTTAGATTTTTATATAGATTACTTTGAAAAATATCGTTTTTTTTTAGTAAATAATACTTTAAATATCTTCACAAAAGATATAATAAACTTTAAAATTTAATTATGGCTGTTCCTAAACGTAAAACTACTAAATCTAGAGCTGGAATGAGAAGATCTCACTTAAGAGTATCAAGAAAAAATATAGTTGAAGATAAAAAATCTGGTGAATATAGATTGTCACATCATCTTGATCTAAAAACAGGTTTTTATAAAGGCCGACAGGTTCTAGACCCAAAAGAATAATTTTTTTATGGCATCAAATTTTAAAATTGCAGTTGATGCAATGGGTGGAGATAACTCACCTTTAAAAGTAATAGATGGTATAGAACTTCATTCTAAAAATTCTAATGATATTTTTTATAATATATATGGAGATATAGATATAATTGAAAAATTAATTTCTAAAAAAAAAATAGAACCAAGCAGATATAAATTAATCCATACTAAAGATAAAATAGAGGGAGAAGACTCAGCATTGTCAGCAGCCAAAAGAGGAAAAAATACTAGTATGTGGTTAGCAATAGAAAGTGTAAAAAAAAAGGAGTCTGATGCCATAATATCTGCGGGAAATACTGGAGCTTTATTCGTGCTAGCAAAACTTAATTTAGAAATGATTCAAAATATAGATAAACCCGCTTTATCAGGTTTGTGGCCAAATAAAAAAGGGTTAAATGTAGTTTTAGATTTGGGAGCAAATATAGACTGTAATGAAAAAAATTTAGTTGATTTTAGTATAATGGGTTCTGCTTTACATAAAGCCTTATTTCCAAATGAAACATCAAAGGTTGCATTATTAAATATTGGTTCTGAGGAATTAAAAGGTAACAACATTATTAAAAATACATATCAAACACTTAACAATAGAAAAAATAATCTTTATGAATTCCATGGCTATATTGAAGGAAATTATATTATGGATGGAAATGTTAATGTAATAGTAACGGATGGATTTTCTGGTAACATAGCTTTAAAAACTGCCGAAGGTACAGCAAATTTTATTACATCTGAGTTAAAAAAAGCTTTATCGTCTACTTTAATGGGCAAAATCTCTTCATTAATGAATATAAAAAATTTATCTAATTTTAAGAAAAAATTAGATCCAAGAATTTACAATGGAGCTATTTTATTGGGATTAAACTCACCAGTAATTAAAAGTCATGGTTCAACAGATTTTATTGGTTTTTATAATTCATTAAAAGTTTGTGAAAAAATAATAAAAGGTGGATTGATTGAAAAAATTAAAGAAAATATAAATTGATTAATGAGAATCAATTTAACAAAAAAAGAAATCCTAAATTCAATTTATATGCAAATTGGATTTTCAAAAAAAATATCTGAAACTTTGTTGGAGGATTTATTTCAAATTATATTAAAGAATATTATTATTAATAAAAAAGTAAAAATAGCAAAATTTGGAACATTTACATTAAGAAAAAAAAAACAAAGAATAGGTCGTAACCCTAAAACTAAAGAAAAAAAAATAATTTCAGAAAGAAATGTGATCTTGTTTAAAGCTTCAAAAGAATTTAAAAATTATATTAACCAAAATGGTAAATAAGTCTAATCAGGCATATAAATCTATCGGCCAAGTCGCTGAACAATTAAATTTAATTAATCCAAAAACTGGAAGTCTATCAACCCATGTTCTTAGATATTGGGAAAAAGAATTTAAACAAATCAAGCCAAAAATATTTGCAGGAAAAAGAAGATATTATGATGAAAATACAATAAAAATATTAAAAAAAATTAAATATTTACTTAAGGAAAAAGGAATGACAATAAAAGGAGTTAAAAAACAATTAATTAATAGAGAATCAGAACTTGACGAAACAAACAATACAACTATAAACAAAAATAATATTTTAAAATCTAAAATAAATAAGATTTCAAAAATAGTTAAACAATTAAAAAAATAAAATGGCTAAAAAGACTCATGTAAAAGTAAGATTGGTACCTGAAGCTAAACCTGACAGTCCTTTTTTTTATTATGTAAAAAAACCAGCGGGTGGCGAAAAAGCTAAAGTTAAATTAAAGGCAAAAAAATATAATCCCTCTACCAGAAAACATGAAATTTTTATTGAGAAAAAACTACCACCGCATAGCAAGTAATTATTTTTTTTTGAAATTTCTTTTCTCAAAGTCAATGTAAGCATAAATCATATTAATCCAAATTCTTTTCGTAATTTTTGGATCAATTTTATTTTTTAAAGACTTATGTTTAATATTTTTTAGAATTTTTTGTATTCTTTTTTTGTCTATAATTTCTTTTTTATTTTCTTTAAGAGATAATACTTCTTTAACTAATAATGTTCTTTTTTTAATTATTTTTATTAGTGTATCGTCCATCAGATCTAACTTTTTCCTTATTAAATTTAGTTTTTTTTTATTTAATGGCGACATTTATATAATTGGATAAAATGATAATTATTATATTTATCCATTTATGTACATAGATAATCCACAATTACAAAAAAATATTTCTATTTGGCTATTATTAATGTTTATAATTATTTCTATTATGATTATAGTAGGTGGTCTAACTAGATTGACTGACTCTGGTTTATCTATTACTGAGTGGCAGTTATTTTCAGGAATTTTACCTCCATTAAATGATTCGGACTGGAATAATTACTTTAATCTTTACAAAAAGATACCAGAATTCAAATTACAAAATTATCAAATGACTTTGAACGAATTTAAGGTGATTTTTTGGTGGGAATGGATACATAGATTTTTAGGTAGATTGATAGGATTGTTTTTTTTAATACCATTAATTTATTTCTCATTCAAAGTTGGTTTTTTTAAATTATTAAATTTATATTTAATTTTTTGCTTGATTTGTATTCAGGGTTTTATTGGCTGGTATATGGTTGCAAGTGGCTTAATTGATAGAGTTGATGTAAGTCATTTTCGTTTATCGATACATTTAGTAGTAGCTTTTATTATACTTTCATTAATTTTTTGGAATTATTTAAGTTTAAAAATTAATAATTACAACAAAGATAGAATAAGTTTTAAAATTCCTTTTATTTTTTTAATTTTAGTTTTTTTTCAAATTACAGTTGGAGCATTTGTTTCTGGAATGGATGCTGGTAAAATATACAATACATGGCCTTTAATGGGGTCAACTTTTTTTCCCAATGACAATGAATTTTTAAATTTATTTAAATTTACTGCTTTAAGTGATCCATCTTTAGTTCAATTTATTCATAGAAACTTAGCTTATTTAATTTTTTTATTTTATATTTTTATGTTTTTTAAAATATACAAAAGTAAATTTACCAAATTATATTTAGCAATAAATATAACTGGGGTTCTTTTGTTGTTACAAATAATTCTTGGAATTTTCACATTAATTCATGGTGCACAGATTATTATTGCATCTATGCACCAAGTTAGTTCTATTTTTTTAGTGTCATCCTGTATTTATCTTCTTTACTTAAATACAAATATTATCCAACAGCCTTCAAATTAGGTTTTCCTGACTCATTTAGAGCTTGATCTAGATCAGAAATAATATCATCTGGGTGTTCAATACCTATAGACAATCTTACATAGCCAGGGGTTACACCTGCGGCCAAGAGTTCTTCTTCTGTAAGTTGACTATGAGTAGTTGTTGCTGGATGTATAGCTAAACTTCTTGCATCACCAATATTGGCTACATGGTAAAACATTTTTAAAGATTCTATAAATTTTTTTCCAGCTTCTACACCACCTTTTACCTCTATACCGACCAAAGCTCCATTACCGCCTTTAAAATATTTTTTTGATCTTTCGGCAATTTCACCTTTGTGAAGAGTAGGGTAAATTACTCTCTCAACATTTTTATGCTTCTTTAAAAATTCAACTGTTTTTTCAGCATTTGAACAATGTTGTTTCATTCTTAAAGGAACAGTTTCTAAACCTTGAATGATACCCCAAGCATTGTCAGGAGCCAATGGTGCACCCAAGTCTCTTAATAGACAAACCCTAGCTCTAACTGCAAAAGATACATTTGCTCCAGTTAATTGAGGAACTACTTCTCCCCATTTTGCACCTCCATAACTCATATCAGGTTCATTAAAAAGTGGTTGTCTTTTTGGATCAGCAGTCCAATTAAAATTTCCCCCATCAACAACACATCCGCCAATAACAGTACCATGACCACCAATAAATTTTGTTAATGAATGTACCACAACTGCAGCCCCATGTTCTATAGGTTTACATATTACTGGTGAGGCTGTGTTATCCATTATAAGAGGTATATTATGCTTTCTTCCTATATCAGATACTTCCTTAATTGGAAAAACTCTAAGATAAGGATTAGGTAAAGTTTCTGCATAAAAACATCTGGTTTTATCATCTATAAGTTTTTCAAAATTTTCCGGATTAGCAGGATCAGCGTATCTGCATTCAATACCTAGTTTTTTTAGAGTATGTGTGAATAAATTAACAGTCCCTCCATATAAATCTGTAGAACTAATGAAATTATCACCTGATTGACAGACGTTTAAAATTGCAAATGTTGAGGCTGCTTGTCCTGAGCCAACAGTTACACAAGCCAAACCTCCTTCTAGTGAAGCAACTCTTTTTTCTAAAACATCGTTAGTTGGATTCATTATTCTTGTGTAAATATTTCCAAATTCCTTTAGAGCAAATAAATTTGCAGCGTGACCTGTGTCATTAAATTGATATGATGTTGTTCTATATAACGGAACGGCAACAGCTGTAGTAGCCGGATCACTTCGATAATCACCTCCGTGCAATGCTATTGTTTCTGGATTCTTTGATTTAGTCATAATATATCTCCTTTATTTTTTACTATTTAACTGTAGTAAAAAAACACATTCAAGGAAAAAATTACTTCTTATAATCAAAAAAGAAGTTAATATTTATCTTATTTTGCGGGATAATTAGAAGTTATAAAATTTTTTAATACTTTTAGCACTCTGTCAGCCTCCTCAAGAAGCATCATATGACCACAATTATCAATTATATCTACTTGACTACCTTCTATAAGATTAGCTAATTTTTTACCTTCTTTAACGGGACACATTTTATCATCAGTTGCTAAGATTGATAAAGTTGGGATTTTAATTTTTTTGGCTGCTTCAAATCCATTTTTGTAATTATCACATGCACGAAAATCAACTCCAAGTGTATCTTTTATAGTCCTTGATTTAGCTAACATGCCACCTGTATTAATATGATATAAACCAGGAACAGGGTGTCCACCAAAGTGACCTGCTGGTCCATGAGCCCAATCCATCATTAAATCTACTGCTTTAGGATCATTATTTTCTGCAAGAGCTAATAATTCAGGGTTCATTGGAATAGCTCCAGCACCACCCATTAAACTTAATGTTTTAATTTTATTCGGATATTTTGATGTACATTCAATTGTCACCAAACATCCTTGTGAATGACCTACTAATGAAGCTTCTTTATAATCAACAGCATCAATTACATCGTTTATCCAATCAGCCATACTTTCAATAGATTTTAAACTTTTTCCACCTGATAAACCATGTCCAGGCATATCTAAAGCCAAAACAGTGTAACCATGAAAAGCAAAGTATCGTGTTTGAAGAACCCAAGTCATATGGGTTAATCCACTTCCATGAACAAAAATAATTAATGGTTTTTTTTTATCAAATGGACGTCCACCTGTAGAGGCAAATACCTCTGAACCATTTACCTTAAATTTCATTGATTAGACACAAGTCTTGGTTTTCTTGCAGCTCTAAATCCTACTTCAAAGTCATTTTTAATATCATCAATATCTTCTATACCTACAGACAGTCTAATCATATCATGAGACAAACCAGCAAACTTCAATGTAGCTTCATCCATTTGAGAATGAGTTCCGGAAGCAGGATGAATAACTAAAGTTCTAGTATCACCAACATTTGCAAGGTGCGAAGCTAATTTAACATTATTAATAAATGCAACTCCAGCATCTTTACCACCTTTAATTCCAAATGCTATCATAGATCCTCGACCGTTAGGTAAAAGTTTTTTTGCTAATTCATGATCAGGATGATCAGG
>CEUZ01027763.1_pt1 | contig 15867 bp, 10 predicted proteins | sample 361511 | NCBI WGS metagenome assembly CEUZ01 (sample SAMEA2622822, study PRJEB7988) | marine metagenome | biome: marine biome (ENVO:00000447); feature: surface water layer (ENVO:00002042); material: "saline water (ENVO:00002010), including plankton (ENVO:xxxxxxxx)" | depth 5 m
CTACAGGGTTATATGGAAGAATTTAGATGGACAGTAGGAACTGCTAGGTATTCTGGAACTTCTACATCGAGTTGGGGAAATTTTTCAGAAATTACTAGTGCATTTGGTACTGGTAGTTCTAATCCTCCAGTAGCAGATAATGATTATGCAAAATTTACTTCTACTGGTATTGAAGGACGTAGTTATGCCGAAGTCAAAACGGATTTATCACTAAACAATGTAGAAAATACAGCATTATCCACATGGGCAGGAACATCAAATATAACCACAGTCGGAACACTTTCTTCCCTTACCATTTCTGGTGATTTAACTGTTAATGGTACAACAACTACAATAAATTCAACTACAGTTTCCGTTGACGATAAAAATATTGAACTCGGTTCAGTTGCCTCACCTTCTGATACGACTGCTGATGGTGGTGGTATTACTTTAAAGGGTGCATCCGATAAAACAATTCTTTGGACAAATTCAACTGATGCATGGCACTTCAATCAAGGAATCAATGTTACGAGTGGGAATGTAGGTCTAAGAACTTCTACCCCTAAAGCAAATTTACATTATAAAGCTGCTGGTAATACTTGGGAAGATTCATTTTTAATGGAACATTCTACTGGTAACACAGGTTGGAATATACATGCAGAAAACAATGCCGACAAGGGTTTATGGATTGGTTATAACAGTGATACTAGTGTTGCATATACAAGTCAAAATGCTTCTGTCAAAATGGTACTTGACAAGGATGGCAATGTAGGAATAGGAGAACCCTCACCTAGTGGGATACTTCATACAAAATCTGATGATCTAGGGTTAGTCTTACAAACTTCTGCTACTGCTAACAAAAGAATGCAGGTCTTTTTTCAGGACAGTGGGGGAACTCAAACAGGTAGATTTGGGAATGATATTTCTGGTGGAAATACAGCACAGATGCAATGGGTTGCTGGTTCTGGCTCAACACCACAAATGACATTAACTAGTGATGGGTACGTTTCCATAGGTTCTACATCTTCAAGTTATCCACTCCAAGTAATAACAAATATTTCTGGTGGTACAAATCCTCAAATAGTTGCTAGAGACTTAGGCACTTCTGATGCTACAGTTGGATTTCAAATTGCTTCTGCTAATAACTGGTCGATAGGTATAGACAATTCTGATTCAGATAAGTTTAAGATTGCAACGGGTCTGGATGTTGGTTCTAATAATATAATGACTCTGACTGCTTCTGGTAATGTAGGGATAGGAACTGCTTCACCAGCAGTAAAATTACAGGTTTCTGGTGTAATATGTTCTTCAAATTGCGTAAAAACTCCAACTGTTTGTTCGTTTAATATTGGTAATGATAATACAAATACGGGAACGAATGCATTTGTTGCTGGTGTTTGTTCTGAGGCACTTGGTACATGTTCTAGTTCATTTGGTACTCAGACTTTTGCATGTGCGAATTATTCAACTGCGGTTGGGCATAATGTTTGTGCTTTAGCACTAGATTCAAATGCTTTTGGTCTTTCTACCCAAGCATGTGGTAGCAATTCTGTTGCGGTTGGAAGGTCAGTAATTACCTGTAATTCTAAATCATCTGCATTTGGTTATGGAAGTCAGGCAAGATGTGATGAATCTCTTGCTATGGGTTTTTACGCATATGGTTTAGGAGATAGGGCAATTGGAATTGGTTACTATTCTTGTGCTGATGCAAATTATTCTATTGCTGTTGGTTATCAAGCAAAAACACATGCTGTTAATGGTAGTGCATATGGTAGAAATTCTGAAGCATGTGGCACTGAAGCAACTGCTGTTGGTAATTATACTTGTGCAACCGCAGACGATTCTTCTGCATTTGGTTATCATGCAAAGGCAACTGATATTCACACAACTGCGGTTGGTTATTGTTCTTGTGCTACTGAAGACCATGCATCTGCTATTGGTAATCGGGCTCAAGCAACGGCAGGATGGTCAATTGCTGTGGGTTATCTTTCCTGCACATCTGGAGCAAGTGGAACTTCACTTGGACATCAATCTTGTTCACAAGGTAGTAGTAATACTGCGGTTGGTTATTGTTCTAGTACCAACTCAGATCATACCTCTGCTTTTGGATATAAAACTTGTGCATGTGGGGCCCAATCTTCCGCATTTGGTTATTGTTCTCAGGCAAGAATTGGTTGTACTACTAATATTTCTACACCATTAATCCATAAAAAAGATTCTGGAGAAACTCTCGCAGGAGATTTTGCACATTTTTCTAGTGCAGAAAGTACATTGATGACTAAAGAAATTGACCTAAAAACAACGGCATGTCATACGATTACTATTCCAGCTGGTGCTACATTCTTTATCAATGAAGCAGGGGTTATTTCGACTTGTGTTGATACACTAACTACACAAGTAACATTTAAGATTGGGTGTGCAACGGATGCTACCAATACAATATTAGAAAATACACAGACCACAGACCTAACGGCTGCAAAGAAAAGAGAGAGGTACATTCCAAACAATTCAGAAGATGGTCTACAAACTATAACTGTAGAAATTTCAACTGGAGCATCTGCTACGACTGCCAAAGGAAGATTTTATTTCAAGGGCATGTTAGTCGAAGATGAATAACATATAAATAACAATACCAAGAAAATTTTGGTATGATTACTATTTAAGGAGAAAACAAATGGCATTTACAGCAAGTGTTACAGAATTCGGACATACTTTTACCGATGCGGTGGTAGAAGTTACAGAAGCAAATTTAGAATATCGTTTAAACGATTTTGGTGCAGGCCCAGAGGGAGAAACCCCATCACCTACTACTAAACTAAGAATTAATTATAAAGTCTATGTCAGTCAGGCCGCAAAAGATGCTGGTGGACGAGAAATTATAAATGAATGGGATGAGTCTGATGCTGGTGATGATACCGACATCGTAGACGGAAATCTTTTGGCAGTTGCCGAAGCAATAGTGGCGGCAAAATTAGCAAGTTAAATTATTTTACTAACTTTTTGAAGTGAGGTCGTAATGGATTTTGATAAGATTATTTTCCACGCAAATGGTGGCATCGGCAAAAATGTCGTTGCTACTGCGGTTTTGAAAGCAATAAAGAAAAAATATGATTTGCCCATTTATGTTGTTACAGGATGGCCAGAGATTTATAAATTCGATCCAAACGTGGCAAGGGTGTTCAAATTTGGAGCAACCCAATATTTCTACGAGGATAATATTAAAAGAGGGAAACCTTTAATTTTAGCACAGGAGCCTTACTTATCAACACAACATATTGTTGAACGTAAACCATTGCGACAAAGTTGGATTGAAATGTATGGGCTGGAATACGATAATGAGTATCCAGAACTACATTTCAATCACCGACATCATGAAATAGTAAGGCAGAATTTTCAAAGAGACAAACCAACAGTTTTAATACAAACTAATGGTGGAGCTCCAGACCCCGAAGGAAAGAGATTATATAGTTGGGCAAGAGATATGCCAATGATTACGGCACAGGGTGTCGTAGATAGATTGAAATCTAAATATCATTTCTTTCAAATCTGTTACAATGAACAACAAGTTTTAAAGGATGCAGAACCAATACAGGGTTTGAATGAAATGGAACTTTTCGCATTACTAAAAGAAACAAAGGGTAGGGTATTGATAGACAGTTCGATGCAACATGGTGCAGGGGCAATGAATTTGCCGAGTACAGTAGTTTGGATTGCAAACGAACCAGAGGTATGGAGTTATACCTGTCATAGTCATATTTTACCGAAAGTAGAGAAAAAATTCGATACACCAGCAAAGGACTTATATCAGAGGTATGATATTGGTGGATCAACTGACGAATATCCGTATGAAACGGATGATATATTTGATGTAGATGAAATAGTGAGTTCAGTTGAGAAACAAATCAACGAATCTGGTGTTTAGTAAGTAAATACGGTTTCCTAGTTCCCCACTAGGAAACCTTTATCTAAGGACTAGGACATATGGCACTATATAAATTTAATTTCGGAGCAGATACAGACACGACACTTTTTCACAATTCTGATGCGAGTGGTCGTGATTTTAACATGTATTCCACTTGCCATAGTGCTGGTGAAGCAGTTTTCGGGAATATTAGGGTTTCAGGAACTTCTCAATTTGGCATTATTTGTGCCGATTCATGTATTCATTTAATCAAATCATCTGGAAATGCAATTATAAAATCAGAAAGTGGTAATAATGCTGGTGATTTATACCTAATCGGAAATCGAACTTCTAACAATGATACTAGTAACCTAACTTTCTACAATTCTTCTGAACCAATTGCAAGGATAAGAGCATATCGACATGGAGCAAATGATGCTGGAAAATTAACATTTGCCACTCAAGCAACTGGTGGAAATCCAGTTGAACATATGACGATATGTCCAGATGGCAAGGTATGTGCAACAAGTGCTTTTTATGGTCATTTATACGGTGTTGATCTTAAAATTACTGGTACATCTTGTTTTCAACAAAATATATGTTTGCAGGGTGGAAATCGTGCAGTAGTTGTTCCTAGTGGATATGGTGCTTTACAGGCAGGGTCTTGCGAGAATATCAGATTTTGTACTAATGGAATTGTCTATGTAAATTCCACTCTTTGTACTGGTAATAAATGGAAAGTTACTGAAGATGGTGTAACTTCTTGGGGTGATAGTCAAGCACAAGGTACACTTACATGGGATACTGGTAAGGCCGTAGTGGGTGGTTTATCAGGAAATGCTTTATCACTTATTGCTGGTGGTTCTTCAAAATTGTTTATCTGCACAGGTGGCAACGTAGGAATAGGAACTGCCTCGCCAGCAAAGATACTTGAAATATCTTGTGCTGACCAACAGGTAGAACCAAGAATTACATCTACTCATGCTAGTGGGTATCCTTCTTTAAATTTCTATGTAGATACAACTACACATACAGGAAGAATTCAAGGTGGGTTGAATGATGCATATAATGCTCATGGTTCTAATTTGTTTATACATAGTCCAGAATCTGGCAGTAAGGTAGTAATTAGAGCATATCAGTGCAATGCAGTTTATATAGTTAATGATGGCAATGTAGGAATCGGAACTGCTACACCTTGTACTAGTTTAACAGTTGCCACACCAAGTACATTTACCGACCACGAATGCATCAAACATAAAATTTGTTGTAGTGGGATACACATTCTAGGTGGAACATATGCATCTGGTAATGCATATGGAGGTTTGGTCTGGTCTGATTCCGATCAACCAACAAAACCAAAAGCAGGGATATGGTCTAAGGTTAGTTCTTCTGGTTCTTGTATAATAATGGGAACATCGAACAGTTATGTTACTGGTATCACTAATAATGCATTTGTTATGGATCAGGCCGGAAATTTTTATTTTTATGGCAATGCATATGTAGTTGGCACTGGGGCAAGGACATGTATAAATGATGGAACTAATGTGGTACAGATGGGATTATGGGATGGTGCTACCAATAGAATAGAATCTTTTGGAGGTAGACCACTATTTATTACTTCTTATAGTGGTGGAATACGATGGGGTCTTTCTGGTAGTGTTCATATGTGTATGGATACTTCTGGAAACTTAGGAATTGGAAGTAGTTTTGACCCAACAGCAAAATTGATGGTTTCTGCTGGTGGAACTAAAGCAAAGACAGGAAGTGTATTCCATGCTATAGCTGGTAATAGTTACTCAGATACTTTATCTGGTGGGGCAAATTTTGTATTTGAAAATCCATCAACATCTCAGAATGCTGGTGATGGAGTTGTCTTAATAAAAACGGCAACTACTACTGGTACTGCTTTTGCGGTCTGTAATAATACTGCTAATATATTTAATATCTGTAATAGTGGCAACGTAGGAATCGGAACTGATACACCAGCAGTACCACTTCATGTTTCTGGTGTAACTTGTTCTTCTTGGTTTTGTGCTGATACTGGTGTTTGTTTCAAATCTAGTAGTGCTTGTATTTCTCTCAATCAGCATTACTTTGATACGAGGGGTGCTTCTGGTGCTTGGTGTGGATTTTCTGCTATATTTAGAACAGCAGCTGGTAATGACCCCAATAATAAATGGGTTGGAATAGGAGCAACTAACGATCATGGTTGGTTAAGTTTTGCCTCTGGTGCAGATAAACATTTGGTATTGTGTTCAGATGGAAAAGTAGGAATCGGAACTACTGCACCAGATACGAAATTAGAAGTCAAGACTTCTGTTAGTGGTGCATCAGCAAGATGTACACCACATTCTTCATTCATTCTTTATCCACATCATTCAGGTGATATACCTTATGGTCATATTACTGGTGGAAATTTTGGTACAGGTATAGAATGGAAATCCAGAACATATAACAATAGTACAGTAAAGGTTCGTGGTTATATTAGATATGGGTTATGGGATAATTCTTCATGTACAGGTGCTGGTTATGGGCCAGGACTTGCATTTGGTCTTTCTGATTGTGGGAATGATGCTTGTGATCCTACTACTTTAATGACTTTAAGAAGTAGTGGCAACGTAGGAATCGGAACTACTTCACCAGCACAGAAATTACATGTTTGCGGTACTGGTCAGACTCAGGTACTAATTCAAAGCAATGGTTCTAGTAGAGCTCAACTGAAGATATATACACAACATAATGAACCAAATGACATTATCTTTGGTAGTAATGGTGATGAAGATAGATTTTCTTTATCAGGAAGGGGTTCTTCTCAAAGTCATCAATTAATAATGTATTCAAATAATGCTGGATGGCAAGAACTTCAGAAATGGCATTTTGATTGTGATGTTGTATCTTTTCCTTCTGGTTGTGTAGGAATCGGAACTGATACACCATCAGAAAAATTAACTGTTAGATGCTCTCAAGGAAGTTCTGCTTCAGTTCAGACGTTGTTGCATTTGGGTCTTAATGATGGTACTGCGGTTGGAACTGGTTCTGCATTATTTCTCAAGACATCAAACAATCAAACAAGTAATAGATATGGTGCAAGAATATGGGCTCAACGTTCATCTGCTGATAATGGTGAAGCAGATTTTGGTATTGATTTAGAGTGTAGCAATGCTGGTCAGGTTAATAGATTTTTTATAGATGGTGGAACTGGCAACGTAGGAATAGGATGTGCAGACCCAACAGAGAAACTTCATGTTAATGGTAGTATTTTGGTAGATGGTTTTAATAATGCTGGTCATGGAATATTTTTTAGACCAACTTATAGCACAAGTGGTTCAAATTCCGCATGTAATGGTGGGGTATTTACTGGTGATTTTAATGGAAGTGGTCATTATGATGGATTGAAAATTGCTGGTTGGGATGGATTGGGTTTTTATACCAATAACGAAGAACGTATAAGAATTTGTAATAATGGCAACGTAGGAATTGGACAAGATAATCCAACTGCTAAATTTCATCTTAGTGCAAACCAAACTGGATACACTGGAGTCTTTTATAATAGTAATGCAGCCTCTGAAGGTGTAACTATTCGTGCTGGAAATACGAGTAGTCAGAACTCGTTAAGTGTTCAGAATTATGATGGTAATACTGCTATCCTGACTGCTCGTAGTGATGGCAACGTAGGAATCGGAGACGCAAATCCAGACCACTTACTATCATTACAGAAAACTGATGGTGCAGCCATTATTGCTATTGATGCAAAAACGGGAACTAATACTTCTGGTATAATACTGAGAAATGAAGAAGCAGATAAATGGATTATTAAAAATGATGGTGGTGCAGATCAATTTGCTATTTACAATTATGCAGTTTCAAATACTGCCTTTTATATAGACCCAAATGTTTGTGCGATTGGACTTGGTAGAGCTCATACGGTAACTGCTGGTTCAAGGTCAACTGCAATCGGTTTTGAAGCAAAGGCAACTGGAGCAGCTTCTGTTCATGTTACAGGTGATGGTGGGTGTGCAGTTGGTGATGTTTCTTCTGCCTTTGGAAAGGCAAGTAAAGCAATTGGTGCATGTTCTACTGCGATAGGTGCTTGTAATGTAGCAGAAGCTGCAGGTTCGACAGCAATAGGATTCAATGCATCAACTAACCAAGCTTGTGCATTAATTCTAGGTGGGTGTACGGTAGGAATCGGAACTTCTTCACCAGCATCGAAATTAGTTGTTGCTGGATGTTTGACTCCTTCTCAACCTGCGGCGAATGGTACAGTAAGTGGAGCAGCTGCAGATTTTGATGGTGGTGATATATATACTGGTCGTGCCTTTTTTCAAGGTTATAAAAAACAAAATGCTGGAGATTTGATTGGTATTAATAGGGAAAGTAATAATCTAATTTTTTATAATTATACTGATGGATGTCCATTATTAAGACTTTATGAGAATGGTTGTGTTGTTGGATGCCATTTCGTAACCAATTGTCAACTTTGGAGTTCTTCTGACATGGCAGTTGGTAATTTCCTTATTGGTGGTGCTAATGGGGCATCTGATTCTTTCAAGATGGATCAGGGAACATCTGTTTTTGATATGTGGGTTAAAGATTCTAGCATTACCTGTCCTAGAAATATATTTCGTGCTTATAATAATGGTTCATGTATAGTAATCGGTCAAGGATGCAATGCTGATGATACTGCATCTATTCCTGTCTATTTTTGTGGTGGAGTGGGAGGAAGATTAGGATTGAATTGTGGTCTATGTCATGCTTGGAAAGGAATTGACCTGACAGCTGGTTCATATAACAAGTTTTATCCAGTTGGTGTGAATGTTGGTTGTGGAGATTATTGGTCTGATGATGAAGTAGAAATTGTCCAATATAATGTACACTCCCCTTCTAGTGGTTGTGGTGCTATGTATCTTAAATTCAGGGCAAATATTACTGGTTGGGGTCATATCAATCCCGGCGTTATAGTTGAGAAGTACAATTCTGGTGGAGCCAACCAGTTGGTTTCACAGATACGAAACTGCGACCATTTTACATGTCGATATGTAGTTTGGTTAAGAGGTGGTCTGAGTTATTGTGGTAGAACTTGCATGGGTGGTGAATTTAGTAATATTACTAATAGTAGTGATGATAATTGTCTGGTTTATGACAATTCTAATAATGCTTATGACCGATATGCTCAATATGTTACTTCAATCGGTGATCCTGAATTTGCACAGTTAGACCACAATGGTGGTGATGTAGCAATGTCATTAACCAGTAATAATATTGATAATACTCTATCTGCTGGTTGTTATGCACCAATAGTATATGCCTGTTCATATCTTAGAGGTGGAGGATTACTCTTAACGCCGGGTACTGCTAATAATGTATCTGGTGGTTGTGATGCAACTTTATGGATTGAAGCACCAAGTGATAATGATTGGGGTCTGGTAATAAATAAAGCAAGTAATGAATATGGACAGATAATAAAGATGAAATCTGATTCTACTCATGCTTTTGGTGTTGAATTTGGTGGTACTAGAAAATTTGATGTGAGACACGATTATGCTTGTCATAATACTAAAATTTCTTCACCTATTGTTAATATTGGTGGTAGTGGTTGTTTTCAATGTCTTAGTGGAAATACAAGTTCCATTAATCTCAAAGGTGTTGGTACTACTGACATGAGATTTGGTTTTATGAATTCTTCTGGTACTCAACTGGGTTTCCTTTACGGTACTAATAATTTAGATTTTGGTTTTTTGGATGCGGGTGGGTCATGGTCATATAGACATACTAACGATGCTTCTCATTGTTGGTTTACTAATGGTGGAACTTTCAGGGCATTATTAACTAATGGTGGTACTTTTTGTGCTACGGGGGATGTTATAGCATATTCTTCCGATAAAAGATTGAAATGCAATGTCTTGACTATTAGTTGTGCCATAGATAGAATAAAATCAATTCGTGGTGTTGAGTTTGAATGGGATAGAGAATATATCTGTAACAACAAACTTACATTTACACCTTCAGAAAACGAAAAAACATTCGGTTTTATTGCACAGGAATTAGGTGAAGTAATACCTACTGCGATGGTCGAAGCACCATTTGAAGAAGCATTATGTAGAGAGGTATCTTGGGAAGAAAAATATAAAACGATTAAACCAGAAAAGGTGATACCACTTCTGGTAGAAGCAACCAAAGAGCAACAGTGTACCATCGAAAAACAACAAAGACAAATAGATACCTTGACATGTCAGGTAGAATTGTTACTAAAGAGGTGTGCATAGATGAATTTTTACGAATACCCCATTACACAGGATTATAGTTACATTTCCACACCATATAATGAGACTTCTTATTATGCTATGCCAGAGACGATTCATATGGCAACTTCTGGCACATTGAGTTTAGGAACGTCTGCTGGTGTTGGTCAATGTGCTTGTTTTGTTACAATGGCATGTCCGAGTGGTCTTTCGACACTCACTAATAATAATGCTAGAGATATTTCGGGTATTTCAGCAATACAATGTGGTTATATTATTACTGGAGCCCATGAACAGGGGGTTGCTTCTTGGAGTTTTGATACTTGTATGCAACCCGATTCAGCTGTCTGTCAAATACTTCGATCATGTAGTGGTTGTTATGTTGCTATTTCAGATGCGGTTGCTTCTTGTGAAGCAGATGGTTATGTTTTTTTAGGAACTTGTTACGGAAATGGTGCATTCGGTGTTTGTTGTAATGGAGTTATATCTATCCACGTTGGGTCAAACGGATGCTTAACACTTAAAGATTCGGAAAATGTTTCTTGGGGGAGTAACAATTATGGTCAGGTGGCGGGTGGTATGTATCATGACCAAAAGAGTAAATTTATCTATGTAAATACATATGAAGGCCCATCAATCTATTGCTATAATTCTTCAGATGGAAGTCTTACTGTTTGTAGTTTCTGTTATGCAATTGATTCAATGGGGAGGGGCATATATGCTATGGATTTTTATGGATGTTGTTATCTATTAACAGCAAATGATACATATGGAATATATGCATACTGTTTACATCAGGGAACAAATTGTATTTGTACTGGAGCTGCCTACTACAATAGTGGAAATTGTAAGATTGGATGTGGTTATAGTTCTACGTCAGCGGGGTATGGAATGAATTATGGTATTAATAGTAATTGTCCTGCTTGTCATATTTGGGGTGGTTGTGCCACACATTGTGATGCAGACGATGGTGGTTTTTTTGTTACTTCAAACGGTAGGTGTCTTTATATTATGTGTCTTTGGTGTAACAATTTAAATCCATTTGTAATGTGCTTGAAATGTAGTTATGAACTTCATAATAGTAGTTCGTCTAGTTGCCAAATTCATGGTGTGTCGGGTGATGATGAATATATTTATGTCATACAATGTAGTTGGATTCAGGTATTTTCTATTTCTACCAGTGGAGCAGTAACTAGAATTTCGTGCTGTCCTAATAGTTATTCACCTAATAGTGGTAGATATACCATTAATGCAGTTCCGAATAATTCTAATTATGCTTCTACATGTCATGTATGGGTGTCTTGGCGTTCTGAATGGGCATCAAATAATAGTCAGAAAGGAAGATTATTGGCATATACTAAACCAGCACAACACAGAAGTATTAGAGGATTGTTTGGTGGTTCTGCTCCTGATGCTATTTCCGAATATTATGCAGGGGGTAGTTATGTTCCGAGTTGGAATAGTGGAGTACCAACAAGTGGTGAAATAACATTTTCAGATTTCTATAACGCAGGTAAGTAATATGTATAATTTTTTAGCAGATTTTTCGGATAATAGAAGAACTGAATCTGATGTAGAAGTCATTTTAGTTACCTTTAATTATTTTTATAGTGTACCAGAACAACAGACATTGAGAATTGGTTATGAATTACATTTCGATAGTGATTTAGAACAAAAAGTTATAGAAGTTAGTGGTGAAATTCTTGAAACCTTTAATATAAATAACAGAGATACTGTTGAAGAATGTGTTCTTGATTATCTGAAAACAAAAAGTGAATTTAGCAATATTAGAAATGTTACATAAATAACAATGTATAGAAAAAAAAGAAGGAGAATAGTAAATCATGTCTGAACAATTAGCATTAGATCAAAATGAATTGACAGAGGCACAAACTCACATCAATCTGATTCAAAAGGCATATCGCAAACTTGAATCAGCACAATACGCAGCTCGGGAATTAGAAAACGATTTTCGTGATCTAATCAATACCCATATCCAATCAAAAGGGGGTGATCCTAATCTGCAATACACCCTAAACACCGATACGGGAAGTTTAGAAGTCGTAACTGAACAACAGGTTCAGCAACAAGAAGGAAATCAAAGTAATGGATCAGCACCAAACTCGGAGGAAGTTGATCCGACAGGAAATTTTAAATTTGGAGATGAATCAACAGGAGCATTCAAAGACGGAGACGCAGACGAGGTGTAAAAAATAAAATATGCCAACTAAAATACCACTCAGGGCAACGTATGATGCATCTGGCAACGTTGCAACTGGTTTATCTGAATATCAAACCAATGAGTTCATTTCTACCACTTTTGGTGGAACTGGTGCGAATACCTATGCTCAGGGTGAGATTTTAGTTGGTAATGCTTCTGGTTCATTAACGAAAAGTACCATACAAGGTACTGCTGGTCAAATAACCGTAACAACGGGTGGAAACACAGTTACTATTGGTTTGGATAGTTCATTAGGATTTAATACTGCAACCAAAAATATATTAGGAACAGTTAAAGTTCCAGATAGATTAGCAGTTACAGAATTTTGCTCTAATATATCAGGTGGAACTGGTTATTCTGATGCAAATAATGTTCTTACAAGAGGTGGTGCAGTTGGTTCTTCTGGATTGACGGTTAATATTTCTACTGATAATTCTGGTGGGGTTTGCTCTGCTACAGTTGTAACTTCAGGTACTAGATATGCTGTTGATGATGTCATAACAATTACAAGAGCAGTATCCAATTTAGAAACTTCAACACCTACTCCTTCTGGAGCATGGAAAACTTCGACAACATATAGTAATGTATCCTCAACAGCAGAAGTTTGCACTGGAATTGAAACTGTTTCGGATTTAACCCCAACACCGTCTGGTGTATGGCAATGCGAACAAACATATAATAATGTTGCACCATCTCAAAATTCTGGAAGTGGAAACGGTGCATTATTTACAATTTCTACTGGTGTTGATGGGAATCCACTTTTTGTATTGTCTAATGCTGGTAATGGTTATACGATAGGTGATACATTACAATTTACCGATCCTGGCGACACTAGCAATACAGCATCATTCAAAATATGTACATTACTAACTGCTAGTGGTGTAAGTGCTGGTGCTGGTGCAACCTTTGACATAACCACTGATAGTTCAGGAGATCCTACTCTTTCTGTCAATTCGGGTGGACAAAGTTATATCAAAACGGATCAAATTGTTGTAACAGAACCAACAGGTTCTCTTATTAATTTAAGTGATACAACACCTACTGAAGCAGAAGGTACTTTATCTTGTTATTGGCAACCTAATCAAAATACCGTTGTTTTAACGCAATGTGCTACCTCTGGTTCTGGTACTGGGGCATCATTTAATGTTACTACTGATAATAATGGAAATCCAACTTTTGTATTGAATAATATCGGTCAAGATTATAAAATTGGTGAAACTATTACAATCGTTGATGGTGGTACAACATCAGAAACTGCAACATTAACAGTTTCGTGTGCTAATGATAGTTATATCTCTAACGTATGGCAGTCAAGTGTAACACATTCTTCAATTGCACCTTCTTCGACTTCGGGTTCAGGTACAGGTTCGACTTTTAGTGCAACAACAGATACAAATGGTTTTCCTACATTTGCTATTGTTGGTGGTGGTTCTGATTATGTAGTAGGAGATACGGTTACTATAACAGAACCAACAGGTGTATTAACAGTTTTTAGTACTTTGCCAGAACCATCAGATGCATGGGAACCAAATCAATCACATACAGGTGTTTCACAACACTATACTGCTGGTAATGGAACTGGTATCTCTGTTAATATTACAACAGACGGAGACGGGAATCCATCTTTTACATTGGTTGATGGTGGTGCTGGTTATGCAATGAACGATCAAATAAGATTTACCGATCCACATTCAAATACAACTAGTTGTGCAACTTTAGTGGTTACTAGTATTATTGTTCAAGCAACTGCTATATTAACTGTAAAGACTATTAATAGTGGGGCAATAACTGCAATATCTAATACAATTCCAATTAAACGATCTACTGCAATTGTTAGTAGTTCCAACCAAGATGCAACAGCAAATGTTAAAACTATTTCAAATGGTGGGTTGGCAGTTGATTCACAGGGAAATTTGAGTATTGCCAAATTGGTAGGTATGTCTGATGGAGCAATTTTTAATAATAATAACACTTATTTAGAAGTAATTACTCGATTGGATATAGACGAAGGTGGTCGTGTTACGAATATAGATAAAAAGGAAATGCAGTTTAAAGATGGTGTGCAATTAAAGCAAAACGATAATGGAACTATGCAAGTTCAATCAGATGGGTTAGCAGTAGCAATGTCTATTGTCTTTGGGGGATAGTAATGGCAACCGATTTTCAAACTAAAACAATTAAAGATGCACCTACTGATATTACCAATGCAAATGCAGTTCTAACAGGTGTTTATACTTCTGGTGAAGCAACAGTTCATGCAATTTATATTTCTAATAAAAACAATGCTAGTAGAACTGTTAATTTAGGGTTATATGATGGTGCTGGAACAGGAGAGTCTAACAGACAAGCATATATATTATACAATACGGAAGTTCCACCAGCATCAACTTTAGTTTTAGAAAAACCTATAAATTTGAATACTAGCACAACGACATCAGAACAAAGACAGTTGAGAATTAGTGCTAGTGCTGGATCGTCAATAGATGTTATGGCATCAGTATTAGTAATTACATAGGTGTGTTATGCTAAAATATATAGGAATAGACGCATCAAGAATAAAGGCAAAGTATAAAGAATTTATTGATTTGACTATTTTTAAAGAAACAGATCATAGCAAAAAAGTAGTGCTGTCAACAGCACATGATGGAACAGATTTAGAATTACAGATAACAGATGGTTCTACTGGAGATGTAGTAATAGATTGCGGATCATTGCCATCAGTATCATAAGGAGAGGGTCATGGCAAATCAAATACCATTAAAAGCACTTTTTGATGAAAATGGAAATGTAACTAGTTTGGGGCAATTTACACCAACTGATACCGTTTCGGTTGCTGATGGTGGAACAGGTGAAACATCTTTTACGATAGGAAATATTATTATTGGAAATGGTACTAATGGTTTTCAATCAATATCGAGAGGTTCGTTGATTGCTGGAGATGCATCTGTTACGGTTACGGGTGGAGCAAATTCAGTTGTTGGTGGTAATGTTACTATACAATTTAATACTGGAAATATAGATATTTCTCAGACTTCTGGTTTTTTACCAGCAAATAGGGTTACAGCAAATTTGAGTGATCAATGGATCGAATCTAAAATTCCATCGTTAGATGGAAATAAAAGTACAGGAAATTTTTAGGAGATTCTAATGGCAGTTCCAAATTCCAGAGCAACATTAAAAACATATTGTAAACGAAGATTAGGTTCTGGTATGGTGGATATTAACATCACTTCAGATCAAGAAGACGATGTTATAGATGACGCATTGCAATTTTATCAGGATTATCATTATGATGCAATCGTAAGAAGTTTTCTCAAGCATCAAGTTACTTCATCAGATAAGACGAATAAATATATTTCAATTGGAACTAGTGTAACTGGTGTTATTAATGTCTATCCGATTAGTTCTGATTCTACGGTCAATATGTTCGATCTCAAATATCAAATGAGACTCAACGATTTGCACGATTTTTCTGACGTTCAGATGATGCACTATTCGATGGTTAGTCAAAATTTAGAATTGAT
>CEUZ01043120.1_pt1 | contig 15845 bp, 12 predicted proteins | sample 361511 | NCBI WGS metagenome assembly CEUZ01 (sample SAMEA2622822, study PRJEB7988) | marine metagenome | biome: marine biome (ENVO:00000447); feature: surface water layer (ENVO:00002042); material: "saline water (ENVO:00002010), including plankton (ENVO:xxxxxxxx)" | depth 5 m
ACATACTAAACCACGTGGAAGTATGATATTAATCCATCACTTACCAGGCTGGGATGAGTGGTACAAGGAAGTAACTCGAAAGTTTGCCTATCACGGATACCTCGCGATCTGCCCTAATCTTTACCACCGTGAAGGTCATGGTGATCCTGTAGATATAGCATCAAAAGTCAGATCGGATGGTGGAATTGCAGATGATCAAGCAATGGCAGATGTACAAGGAAGTTATAATTTCTTGCAAAATCTACCATATATGGATAGCAAAGTTGGGGTCTTCGGTACTTGTTCCGGAGGAAGGCATGCATTCTTAGCTGCTTGTACCCTTCAGGGGATTTCCGCAGCTGTTGATCTTTGGGGTGGTGGCATTACTCAGAATAACAATAGCCAAGAACCCTGGTATTCCAAACAACCTGTAGCTCCGATTGAATACACAAAAGACCTATCGTGTCCATTACTAGGTTTATTTGGTCAAGAAGATGCAAGCCCTAGTCCCGAACAAGTATCAGCCCATGAACAGGAGTTAAAAACACACGGAAAAGATTATGAATTCCACATGTACCCGGATGCGGGCCATGGTTTCTTCTATTATGACCGTCCGGTCTACCGACAGGCACAAGCTGTGGACGGTTGGAAAAAGGTATTTGCTTTCCTGGATAAAACGTTAGGTTAGCAACATAATATATAATCAGCATTCCAAAAATTAACGAAGGGAAATACTATGTGCACCATGATATCCAAGACCATTCCCATTAAAGGGAGCGCCAAAGAAAGTGAAGGATGGTTTGATATAAATACCATAAATATTTCGTACGATCATCCTTTCAAAGCTGATCTAGGATATGCTATAAATCTTGATATTCCTAACCAATCCAGTGACAAATTCTCTAGAATAATACTGGAACTAAGTCCCCAATCTGCCTCTACTCTAATCGAAGGTTTGCAGCAAGTGCTTGCCAGTGGTCATGCACTAGATTCCCACTCGGGTGATTCAAGCCAAAAGAGAGGCCTACATTGAATTTCAATGCTAGTCGAAAAATACTTTGGCAACCTGGAACGAGTGATATTGAGGAAGCGAATATCACTCATTACATGCAATGGCTTTATTCAGAAAAAAACCTAAGTTTCGAATCCTACTCCGACCTATGGCAATGGTCTGTAGATGACATCGAATCGTTTTGGGAATCTCTATGGGATTATTTTGACATTAAATCACACTCTCCTTACAAGGCAGTTCTATCCAATGACAACATGCCAGGCGCAATTTGGTTCAATGGAGCCACTCTGAATTATGCAGAGCATGCTTTAAGCCGAAGAGATGACCATCCAGCTATTATCTCTCAATCTGAAGTCGATCCTATAAGCACGATTACCTACAAAGAACTCTACCAAGAAGTTGCTGAAATAGCTGCTGGCTTACGAAATATGGGAGTGAAAAAGGGTGACAGGGTAGCATGTTTGGCTCCCAACACCCCCAACACACTAATAGCATTCTTAGCAGCATCCTCCATAGGGGCAGTATGGTCTAGTTGCTCTCCTGAATTCGGATCCCACAGTGTACTAGAGAGATTCCAACAAATCGAGCCAACGATACTATTTGCTTCTGACCAATATAACTTTGGAGGGAAGCAGTACGATAAATTAGAACAAGTTAATGAAATTCAAAAGCAGCTTCCCAGTCTGAAGCACACGATTATTATCCCATGTTCAGACCAAAAACCTCGTGGCACTTTGGGCCACAACACACTTTTATGGAATGAGGCAAAGGAACCTGCTACCGAAATCATCTTTGAACCCGTGCCATTCAGCCACCCCCTATGGGTACTCTATTCTTCAGGAACTACCGGATTGCCCAAACCTATAGTCCAAAGCCATGGAGGCATTCTTCTTGAACTCCTGAAATCTTTAACTTTCCACAATAATTTGAAACCTGACGACAGATTTTTTTGGTTCACTACTACAGGGTGGATGATGTGGAACTACTTGATCAGTGGATTACTGATCAACACCACTATACTCCTATTCGACGGGAGCCCTGCTTATCCTGATATAAAAACAGTATGGAAATTTGCCGAACAATCAAAAATGACCTATTTTGGAACCAGTGCTTCCTATATTCAAGGATGCATTAAACAAGGGATAAAACCAAATGCGGAATTCGATCTCAGCTCCTTGTCCAGTCTCGGATCTACTGGATCGCCTCTAGCTCCAGAAGGATTTCAGTGGATCTACGATTACGTGAGTCCAAATTTGCTTCTAGCGTCTGTCAGTGGAGGAACTGATATTTGCACAGGGTTAGTAACTTCTTGTCCGTTGCTACCAGTACATATCGGCGAAATTCAATGCCCTGCTCTGGGAACAAAAGTGGAGGCGTTTGACGCTAATGGCAAAGCAGTAATCAATGAAGTAGGCGAACTCGTGGTAACAAAACCTATCCCTTCTATGCCTATCTACTTCTGGAACGATCTTGACGGCTCTCGATATAAGGAAAGTTATTTTGAAATGTACCCTGGTGTCTGGCGCCATGGTGATTGGATCAAGATATTACCTGATGGCTCCAGTATTATTTACGGGCGGTCAGACTCTACATTAAATAGAGGAGGAGTTAGGACTGGGACTAGTGAATTTTATCGGATAGTCGAGGATCTTCCTCAGGTGATGGATAGTCTCATTGTCGATACTGGTCGTCTTGGACAAGAAGGCAAATTAATCCTTTTCATAGTCCTTGCTGAACAGAGCGAACTGGATGAATCGCTGATTGATAAAATCAGGAAAGGCCTGAGAAAAGAGCTCTCTCCTCGGCATGTTCCTGACCAGATCTATGCAGTACCTCAAATTCCAAAGACCTTAAATGGGAAAAAACTTGAAGTACCAGTCAAGAAAATCTTGGCTGGTGTGCCAATAGGTCAAGCAATCAATAAAGACGCAATGGCGGATCCTCTTGCACTAGAACACATTGAGGGTCTTTTTAAAACATAGCTTAGCGCAGAAAGCGTTAACCTATATCAAATATACGCTTCAATACGTCATTAACATGGAGACATAAATATGAAAACAAAAGCGGCAGTACTATATGAACACAACAAACCATTAGTAGTAGAAGAGGTCGATCTGGATTCTCCTAAGACCGGTGAAGTCTTGGTCAGAGTTGGAGCAGCAGGTATTTGTAGAAGCGATCTACACTTTATACATGGAGAGGAATATATCAAATTGCCGGCTGTCCTTGGACATGAGGGTGCTGGCATAGTAGAGCAAGTGGGAGAGGGAGTAACATTAGTAGAAGCAGGAGATCACGTAATTTTCTCTTTTGCACCAAACTGCGGCCAGTGCAGGTCTTGTGTATCAGGAAAAGCTAACCTCTGTGATGCCCATGGAGCGACAACGGGAACATTATTCGACGGAACAACTCGATTACATAACAAGGACACAAGAATCACCCACATGGGTAAAGTTGCTTGTTTCTCAGAGTACTCTGTTGTTCCTCAATGGGGGTGTATTCCTATCCCGAAAAATATAGGATTAGGGCAAGCTGCCTTAATAGGCTGTAGTGTCACTACTGGTGTCGGAGCCGTACTCTGTACCGCACCTGTAAAACCAGGTAGCACCGTAGCAGTTATAGGATGCGGCGGGGTCGGAATCAATGTGATCCAAGGTGCTTCCCTTGTTAGCGCAAGCAAAATTATAGCAATAGACACAGAAGAAACTGCCTTAGAATATGCATTGAAGTTTGGTGCGACCGACATTATTAACGCCAAAACAGAAGAACCAGTAGCAAAGGTCCGTGAACTGACCGGTGGGGTTGGAGTAGATTTCTCGTTTGAAGTGCGTGGTCTTCCAGAAACAGTTCGCCAATCATACGAAATGATACGAAAAGCAGGAACAGCTGTCATTGTTGGTATAGGAGAGACCGGGATAACTGCAGACATCGATTTAGTTTCTTTGGTACGACAAGAAAAAACGCTTACCGGCACCTATTACGGATCAGCAAAACCTCGGAACGATTTTAACCGAATGGTAGATCTCTACTTGAACAACAAACTTAACATTGACGATCTAATCACGAGAGAATACTCCTTAGACCAAATCAATGAGGCGTTTGAGGCTCTGGAACGAGGAGATCCTGGTAGGGGAATTATCAGATACCATCAAGACGTTTAAATTTTAATAGATAAGTTTTTTCAAAAGGGCTAATACGATGTTCATCAATAATCTTAAGCAAAAATTACTGGCTAATAACGTGGGATGGGGTGTCATGGTAACCTTTCCATCAACAGAGATCATCGAAATGATTGGAGCCCTGAAGTTTGATTGGGTCCTACTAGACAATGAGCATGGCAACATAACGCTTGATACTGCAGAAAACTGTATACGAGCATGCGAAGTTAACGGTGTAACCCCCATAGTCAGACCTGCAACAAGCAATCCAGAGACACTAAGTGGCTTTCTGGACAGAGGTGTACACGGGCTGCAAGTTCCTCATGTCACTACTAAAGAAGAAGCAGAAAAGATTGTAACTGCTACAAAGTACTATCCTGATGGGAATCGTGGGCTATTCTTTCGATCAAGAGCAAATAATTACGGCTTTAACCCGAGTAATGACCAATATTTCCTAGAAGCTAATCGGGAAACCGTGATCATAGCGATGATTGAAGACCTTGAAGGAATCAATAACATTACCGAGATTGCCAGTACAGAAGGGATCGATGCTATTTTCCTAGGATCAGGTGATTTATCCCAGAACTTGGGTTTCCCGGGCCAGCAAGATCATCCACAGGTTTTAGAGCTCCTAGACCAGGCAATTCCACAAGTTTTAAGCCAGAATAAATTTGTTGGTGTAAGCTGCCCCGAATACTTAATACCCCGCTTCGTCACTAAGGGTGTACAAATATTCCACTCATCTGTGCAACAGTTAATGCTTGCTGGTGGAAAGGCTTATTTCAAGCAAGCCAAAGAATCTGGCGATTAACTAACCGCAGTAGGGATTCCTCAAAAAAGTCTTGTCAGCTAATCAAAGGCACCACTTTTGAATAAAAGCTTTCCATAGATTTGATGATTCGGGAGTGTGACAAATTCCCACTCCAAAAATCTAAATTAAGGAGATCCAATCCTATATTATCTTTCATCCATTGAATTTTTTGTGCGCAGTGCTCTGGTGTACCAAAAATAAGATATTGGTCAACCAGCTCATCTCGCGAAGGTTCTTTGTCCATTGGAACAACCCCCACCATGCCATCTGTCACTAACTGATTCCCTAACCGCAAGCTGTTAGAAACACGAATGTTCCACAACGCTTCCTCTGATGCTTCACGGGCTTCCTGATAAGAAGATGCAACGTAAATTTTAGACTGAACCCCAAACTTTGGAATAGGTACATTAGTACCAGTAATTAAATTTTGGTCAAATAACTTACGGAATGCAATAAGGGTATCCATTGGAAATCCTGCACCACCAGTCAAAACATTCAATCCATTGATTGCAGCGTGTATTATTGATTGTTCACTTTGAGCTACCATCCAGATCGGGGGATGGGGTTTCTGGATCGGCCTAGGGAAAATTGTGGTGTTATCAAATTGATAATATTTCCCTTCATGGCAAAAAGTATCCACTGTCCATGCTTTCTTTAATATTTCAACACCCTCACTCCAACGTTCTCTGCTTTCACTTAATTTTTGATCAAAGCGTTCAAATTCATATGGTTGATAACCTCTTCCTAGTCCCACCTCCAACCTACCGTTGCTTAAGATATCAACCATTGCTGTCTCTTCAGCTACTATCAAAGGATGATGTAAAGGTAAGACAACTACACCAGTTCCAATTCGAATGTTTTCAGTTTTTGCAGCTATGTGCGACGCCATCACCAAGGGCCTAGGTACATATCCGTAATTCGAGAAATGGTGTTCCGCTATCCAAATACTATGAAAGCCTAGCTTTTCAGCTGCTAAAGCCACTTCAAGTGCCCTTGCATACACCTTGGGAGAAGATTCGCCCAACGGAGAAGGCATCAACAGAAAAACCCCATATTGAATCATATATTTTCCTCACTGGACAAAAAGTAATGAGCTTCGACTCGTGTCTATCATACATTTTCTATTGACGATTACCATATGTAATCGTAGTATTCCATGTGCACTGTGTGCTTATTGAACTTTGAGTGGTACTAAGAATAGCAACTCTAACAAAGTATCAGAAAGATATGGGTAAAAGTGAAGATTGGAGTACATTTCGGACAAGTCATTTTTAAAGGGTACGACCTGCAGCAACAATGGTTGAACCAGCTTGAAGAATTCCGTCTGGCACGGGACGTGGGATTTGATTTTTTAGGATGGGGACACCACTGGATGATAGACCCTTTCCAACACTTTCAACCAATACCAATTCTGTCACGATTTGCTGCTGAAGCAGGATCCATGGAAATGGTCACCAGTGTCTTGCTGACCCCCATCCTGAATCCAGTACAAGTAGCGGAGGAAGTTGCCACACTGGATCACATTTGTGAAGGAAAGTTTATTTTCGGTGTCGGATTAGGATACCGAAAGGAAGAATTTGAAGCAGCAGGCATGGTCCAAAAAGAACGGGCCCCTCGATTCGAGGAAAGCCTCGAACTTATGAAAAAACTCTGGACTGAAGATGTCGTGTCCCACAAAGGGGATTTTTATACCGTATCGGAAGCTCGTCCTACCGCACGTCCGTTCCAAAAACCTTACCCGAGAATATGGATTGCCGGTATGACAGAAGCCCCGATAAAAAGGGCAGGCCGTTTGGGTCATCCATATTATGCTTTAGGCCTTACACCATATGATGACCTCAAACATAATATAGGTATTTGGCATGAAGCACTGGCTTCTCACAACCAGCCTACTCCTGCCGAACTTCCACTTGTGCGCGAAGTTTTCATTGCCCCCACCAGAGAGAAGGCGATCCAGAAGGCAAAACCCAGCATCGAACAAAAATACGCAGGCTACAAGAATCATGGCCTGCCATTGGTGGGATCAGCAATAGCCGGTGGAGTAGAACCGTTGTATAAAGATCCCTTCGCAGTTGGGGATCCGGGAGATTGTCTTGAGAGCCTGGCGAAATACCGCGATCTTGGGATAACACATCTTGAACTGAGACTGTCTTGGCCTGCCACTTCTCATGAGGAAGTATTGGAAATGACGGAGCTCGTTGGTAAAACCATCTTGCCTCAACTCAAACAACTGTAAGACCACATAGCTCATGTTTTATGAGTCTATCTCTTACGTATTCAATATGTTATCTTAAGCTAGAATGAACTATGTCGACTGAAAGGATTTTAATATGGAACAACCAATCTTTTACCCGATAGGAACTCCAGTCGAAGACCTGGATACACCAGTAGCAGTAGTTGATCTCGACATAATGGAGCAAAACATCAAAACATTGCATTCATTTTTTGCAAATACAACCGCGAAAGTCCGTCCTCACATCAAAGTACACCGTTGTCCTGCAATCGCACATCAACAACTTCAAGCTGAAGGGAATACTGGGGGCATATGTACAGCCAAGATAGGTGAGGCAGAGGTGTTTGCTCAGTCTGGCTTTTCAGATATTCTCATAGCCAACCAAATAGTCACTAAACAAAAACTCCAACGTCTAGCTTCATTAGCGAAGACAAATACAATTACTGTTAACGCTGATAATCTAAAGAACGTTCAGGATCTTTCAGATGCAGCCCAAGAGGCAGACTCAATAATTAACGTTCTTGTTGAGATAAATACCCGTCTTAATCGATGCGGTGTAGAACCAGGGCAACCTGCGGTCAATCTTGCAAAAGCTATTGCAAAGGCTCCTTCACTTAATTTCGCTGGTGTCACAACATACGAAGGCGCAATTAAGCACGAGAATTATGAGGATTTAGTCACCGAAACCCACAAATATATCAGACAAGTATTGGACTCGAAAGAAGCTATCGAAAAAGCAGGAATACCTGTAGATACTGTCAGTGTAGGAGGCACGCATAACTATGAAATAGCCGGTGCGATTGAAGGAGTAACTGAAATCCAAGCAGCTAGTTACGTCCTCATGGAATGGAACTACGTTCCTTTTCGCCCTATGTTTAAACCTGCATTCAAAGTTATGGCCACTATAACAAGTAGGCCAGCCCCAAATGCCGCAACAGCTGACTGCGGACATAAAACCCTTGGTCCTGATAAAGGTCTGCCTATGACAGACACGCTCCCAGGACTGACTATAACGAGGGTAAGTGCTGAACATACTAAAATCACATGGGATGAAAACGAGCCTGACAAACTAAATGTTGGAGACAAAGTTTGGGTCACGCCACATACACTGGAAATTTGCGTAAACTTGTTTGACTACATGTTTGCCATCAGGAAAGGCAAACTCGAAGCAATATGGGAAATCAGTGCGAGGGGAAGATACGACTAAGACACAGGATTCCCAAAATCTTTACAGTTTAACCATGAAGAGGAGAAACAAATGAGACAACCATTACCTGCGAGACCTGGTACTCACATATCTATGCTCGATACACCATGTCTAATACTCGATCTCGATGCTCTCGAACATAATATTAACTACCTTGCAACTTATTACAAAGATAGTGATTGCAAACTTCGGCCACACGTGAAAAACCATCGATCGCCTGATATAGCATGGATGCAACTTAGGGCTGGTGGCACAGTGAACGGTGTCTGCGCTTCCAAAGTATCAGAAGCAGCAGTAATGGTACAAGCTGGAATTCCTCAAGTGTTAATCGCTAACCAAGTTATTACGAAGGCAAAAATTGATCGTCTCTGCTCCCTATGCAGATCAGCAGACATGATTGTAGCAGTAGATAATGAACAGAACGTACATGATTTGGATGAGGCCGCACAGAGCCATGGGGTAAATCTGGGTATCATCTTGGAAATTGACACGAATATTCACCGCTCAGGTATTCAGTCTACTCAAGACGCTATCAACTTGGCAAGGAAAGCCAGTCAAGCACAAGGACTGACTTTTCGAGGGATCATGAGCCATCAATCGATTGACCCAAGTAAAGCTGGGGATCGCAACGACAGGCAAAACGAAGCAAAATGGACAATTAAACATTGTCTAGATGTTAAAGATGCCGTAGAAAATTCAGGGTTCCCGTGTGAAATAGTTTCAACAGGCGAGACTTGGAGTTACGACGTAGCCAGAGATTCAATAGGTGTAACAGAAATCCAGGGAGGTTCTTATATTACTAAAGATTCCTCGCATTATTTCTTTCCAGAGTTTCAGCAAGCTATTAAAGTTCTCGGGACTATAGTGAGTACACCTCGTTCAAAAACAGCTATAGGAGACATCGGAGTAAAGGCAGCCACCTTAATCAAAGGAGTTCCTGAAGTAGAGGGTCATCCCAATGTTACTGTTACTACTTTGCAGGCGGAACATACTCTTTTAGAGGATCCCAACGAGGAATTCAAGGTTGGTGACCAATTCCAGCTAGTTGTAGCTATGCAAGATGCCTTAGTAAACAGATGGGACCGCTACGTCGGCATCAGAAACAACGTCGTCGAACGAGTTATCGAAATAGCAGCACGGGGAAGACACAACTAAAACTCATACTTTGGCCACCATCATTGGACTGCAGCAGCTGGAGCTCCCCCACGTTCATTCACAAGTTTACCTTCTTTAAATCTCGTAATCGCGAACGGACGAATGATATCAGGAGCCTTGTCTGTTGCAATTAACTTAGCGATGTTCATCCCTGCAGCAGGAGCTGCTTTGAAACCCCAAGTCCCCCATCCACAGTTTAATATAAACCCGCCAAGATCCGGATGTTCACCCATAACTGGGGCGTAATCAGGGGTCATGTCGCATAACCCTCCCCATTGCCTCAATATATTGACATTTGCTAAGCATGGAAATAATTCAAGCGTATGTGCCGCTAATGTTTCCAACATTGGGAGAGTAGAGGCTTGACTGTACGTCGGATAAGGATCAACAGCCCCTCCGATGACCACTTCTCCTCGATCAGTTTGATAAACATACACATGTAAATTAGCAGAGGACACAGTTTTATGAAGAAACGGTTTCAGGGGTTCAGTAACACATGCTTGTAGAGGCATCGTAACTATGGGTAAGTCAATATTAACCATTTGCGCGATAGTTGAACACCATCCCGCCGTGGAATTCACCACTATATCGCAATCAATATTCCCTTTGGTCGTTTCAACCCCTGATACTCGTCCTCTGTCAACACGGATACCCGTAACTTCAGTATGCGGATGCAACTCAGCACCAGATCGAGCAGCCCCTCGGCCATAAGCCCAAACCACTGCATCATGCCTAATAACTCCACCCGGCGGGTGATAGAGCCCGCCCAAAACAGGAAACGTTTTACCAACCCTCATATCTATGGCAGGTATCATTTGTTTTACTGTTTCAGGGCCTATCTCCAGACTATTAACTCCCATAGCTCTGTTAGCCTCAGAGCGAATTCTCAATGCATACAGAGCTGACTCAGTATGTCCAAGCTCAACTCTACCGAATTGACTGAACAACAAATTATAGTCGAGCTCCTGGGATAAGTCTTGATACAGTTTGAGACTCTGATGAAAAAACGGTATTCCATCCTTAGTAACATAGTTGGCCCTAATAATAGCGGTGCTTCTGGCACTACCTCCTCCACCAAGGTATGATCGATCAAGTACTGCTACGTCAGATATTCCATGTTTGCCCAAATAGTAGGCTATGGACAGGCCATGGACTCCTCCTCCTATTATTACAATTCTGTAGCGATCCTTGAGTGGTTTCCTGTCCCACATCGCTTCTTTGCTAAACAACTGCATTAATTACGCTCCCTAACTTATAAGTCTACCTAACACTTCAACTCCAAAGGGCAACAGACCAATATCACTTCCTCTTTCTGACATGCCAGTCCAAAGGTATTGTCCAAAATCACGAGTTACATAGATCTCGTAGGCTGTCATTGACTTTCTGTCGTTGCGAATCACTATACAGTGAACATCAGCTACTCTCCCTTGAACACAGCTCATATTGGAAAAACTGGACTCTCGTAAATCAATATTGGTAAGCGTCTCCAAAAGTACTCTGCTCTGGGGACCGCAAACCAATATTCCAGTATAAAGAGATGTTAAGTCAGTTAAGTGTAAACATCCAGACAGTTCTGGTGTAAGGGTATTTGTCATTGGACCTATATTCTCCGGGGAAGTAAAAACGAGTAGCTGATTCGCAGACAATCTGCAAAGAACCATTTTACCTTCAGCCACACTATGAGGCACAATATCACCCCGTTTGACGCTAGTTTTGTAACCGATCTTGTTACAAAACCTATCAAGTTTTTGTCCTTCTATAAACAATTTACCTACTGGGCTAATGTCGCAAATTCCAACGGTTTCAGTAATTTGAGCCATTTCTTTGTCAGGATCAATATACCAATTTGGACGCTCCCAACGAGATTCTTCTATCATTGATGCATTTAACTCTAAATGAATAGAATGCAAACTACTGCGTTTAACTATATCCAGTTGTGACATATCAACTCCTTCACCCACGAAGACGAAGACCTTCGGGATCATAAAAAGCCTGGTCAACAATCACGGCCAATGATTCAAGCCCGTTAACAGCTATAATGAAATCACTTTGCTGTACCGCCAAATAATCAGGCAGATAGGCAAGCCCAAATCCTCTCCCTACATGGGGACTGTAACGAGCACTAGTAACTCGCCCCACAGCCACTCCTTTATCAATCACAGGATCTCCATCTCGAGGAACTGTGCCATCCTTCATAACAAATCCAACTAGTTTATTACTCCGAGGTAATCCTTTGATTTTACGAAGACCCCCCCGACCAACGAAGTCTTCTTTTTCTAGTTTTACGGCCCAAGCCATATTGGCTTCGTACGGGTTTGTCAGAGCGTCAGTATCCTGTCCAATAATCACATGTTTCTTTTCGAGTCTTAGAATCCTTTGTGCTTCCACTCCAAAAGGTCTGATACCAAATTCTTGGCCAGCCTGAATAATGGAGTCCCAAAGATACTCACCGTATTCAGATGGAAAATGGATTTCCCATCCGGTCTCACCCACAAAACCAATTCTCATCAAAGTTGCAGGCACGCCTGCAACCAGGCCAGACACATTACCCATATATCCAAACACCTCATTGGAAAGGTCTATCGGGCTCAGTTTTGACAACACATCTCTGGCAAATGGTCCCGCTAGATTAACTGCACCCATACCAGCAGTGATATTGGTGATATGGACACAATCATTTGTAGATGCGCTCCACCATTTGAACCAACTTTCCATAGACTCGGTATTGCCAGTCGTTGTCGTAACAAAAAAGTGATCCTCTGCCAGGCGTGAGATCGTACCATCGTCTAAAATAACTCCTGTTTCTGAACAAACGACCCCGTAGCGTGTTCGTCCTACCTTCAAATTTCCTATCCGATTAACGTATAACCTATCCAGCAATGGCGCCGCTTCATCCCCTTTTAAATCAAGTTTCCCGAGGGTACTCACGTCAATAACTCCTACACGCTCCCTAACAGCTTGATATTCTGACCAAACATTCCCGTAAGAATGAGGCCTTAACCATTCCCCAACTTGAACCATTTTTGCCCCTAAATTAACGTGCCTGTTATGCATAGGGGTTCTTTTTAAGGGAGTATGCACTGAACCAGCCAAAACTCCCAAAGAAACCGGTTCTAACGGTGGTCGAGAGGTAGTAGTCCCAATCTGGCTTATATCCGTTCCTGTAGCTCTAGCACATATATCAATCGCAGCAGCGCTACACATCTTTCCCTGACAAGGCCCCATAGTCACGGTACTATATCTTTTAAGTATTTGGATATCTCGGAATCCTTCTTCTATCGCCTGATTCAAGTCTTTTTCCAAAACATCTTCGCAATAGCAAACGATCCTCTTGTCGCTAATACCAGGTACTGTCTGGCTACAGTGAACACGTGGCAGACTTCTACTAGTTATTTCAAGTTGCTCTAGCTCATCAATAAGACTTTCTAATTGCTTCTTCCTACGCAATATTCCAAGATTCTGACATGACTTCAGTGCTGCAACTTTAGCCTGCAAAACATTAAGGTTCTTATCATGAATTCCTGTAACCTCGCCAGCCGCAAAGACACCTGCGGGAGTATTTTTGACTAATGGCTGTGCTGTATGTTTGTCATACTCGATTGTTGCTCCCGTTTGATGCAATAAACTATTTGCTGGCTGAGAATTGGTGCTGATACATATCAAATCACACTTTAATTTCAGCGGAGCTTGGTATTCCGACGCCTCTTTTGACGTCACAATCTCTATCCCTCTAACATGTTTTTTCCCTAACGCTCGACTAATAGAGGTGTCCCAAAAAACAGGTACCCGAGGATTCTCTAAAACCCCTGAGTGATCAATATCAGGTTTTGGTCGATTATCAGCTATCGCAATAACCTCAACACCTGCTTCAGCCAAATCTTTGGCCAAACCGTGACCGTTATCATCGGATGTAACGACAACAGCCTTATTCCCTGGACTAACTCCGTAGTAATGAATCAATTTTCTAACAGCATCTCCCAGCATCACTCCCGGCAAATCGTTATTGTCAAAAACCAAGGGAATTTGATACGACCCAGTCGTAATAATAACTTGTTTAGCTCTAATCTTAACTAGTTCATTTCCTTGACGCACTCCCAAGTAATTACCTTCGTATAATCCTATAGCACTCGCGTTTGTCATAACTGAAACACTAGAACTGGATACGACAGTCTCAGCCAATTTATCAGCAACTTCTTGGGCAGATAAACCAGGTAATTCAGGGAAGTCAATATCTTGCACCCTATGACGTAAAGTTCCTCCCAAACAAGGCTGTTCTTCCACCAAAATAATATCAGCGTCAGCTTTGATAGCTTCTACCGTGGCAGTTAGACCTGCGAGTCCACCCCCCACAATGGCAATGTCTGTATGCAAGAATCGGTGATTATATTCGTTACCATGTTCTAACTTTAAGTTGACCTTACCTAATCCAGCCATTCTCCGAATAAACGGCTCGGCAATTTTCCACAATAGCTTAGGCCGTATTAAGCTTTTATAGTAAAAACCAACCGGCAGAAATTTACCTAACCTATCGATCATGCCAAATATATCGTGTTCCAACGAAGGCCAAGCATTTTGATGCTCTACTTGCATTCCCTGACTGAGAGGTTGAATGCAGGAACGCACGTTAGGAACTCCGTCTACAGTCATAAGGCAATTAGGACACTGTCCAGATACGCATGTGAGTCCTCGAGGACGATGATATTTAAAACTTCTGCTGAAAATACGCTTCCCTGCAGCAAATAGAGCTGAAGCAACGGTATCTCCCTTATATCCCTGATACCAACGCCCGTTGTACGAGAATTTTATCTCACGGGAACAGTCAATCCTATTACCCTGTCGAACTGGCGACTGTGTAAGGTTTTTTCTTTTAGCCAAAACTACAACATCCTCTTGTAATCACTTATTTTCCCCTGGCCAATAAGTAACATGTACTTGATTAGTGGTACTATCCCGTTCTGCTATAAACCATTGCTTACAACCCATTCTGTGATACCACCATTCTTTCTCCATTCCTGCTCTATTGACCCGCAAATAAAAATAAGAGTCCCACAGTTCAGGATCATCGTTATACCCTGGTCTTTTTAAAACAGACCCACCGTATCGATAATCATCGACACCTCTGTCTCCACAACCTGGACAAGATATCAGATAAGTCATATTAAAAACCTAGTCCGCCTATATTTAAAATCTCTTCTATTTCCATTCATTCAACTCTAGAAAAAAGTAAGGTATCGGTCCACTTCCCATTGACTAACCAAGCGATGGTATTCTAACCATTCTAAACGCTTAAGCTCGATAAAATCCTTGGCCAATGGTCCTAGCGTACTCAAAACAATCTCATCTTGCTCTAGACAGTTTAAAGCTTCCTCTAAGCTTTGTGGCAAAACTCCAATAGAACGAGCTTTCAAATCTTCTATAGTTTTTTCATACATATTTTCCTTATTTGGCTCACCAGGGAGTAATTGTCTTTTTATTCCATCTAAGCCGGCAGCAACATACGCTCCGAAGCTCAAATAAGGATTACATGCCGATGATATAGTTCGGTCTTCAAGATGGCCGGGTCCTGCCGTTCTAATCATTTGTGTACGATTATTATCACCGTAAGTAATAAAGGCCGGTGTCCACAAGAAACCTGATCGGGAACCATAAAGCGCAGACCCTATCTGCAATCTTTTATAGCAGTTGACCGTAGGGGAACTAATTGCACACAAGGCGCGAGCATGGGCTAATATGCCGCCTATGAAGTGATAAGCCAATTTGGATAAACCTAAGCCTCTTTTATCATCGTTATCTAAGAACACATTTTCACCTGTAGCAGCATCAGCCAAATGATAGTGAATATGAGCTCCACTACCAGTTCTATCCGAAAAAGGTTTAGGCATAAACGTTGCAATAGCCCCGTATTTACCAGCTACTTGACTAGCCATCATTTTGAAAAACGTAAACCGATCTGCGGTGATCAATGCATCATTGTAATCAAAGTTAATCTCATATTGACCATTAGCATCTTCATGATCTGATTGGTAACAACCCCATCCCAATTGGTTCATCGAACCCATCATATCTTGTAAATAATCAACCGCGTTACCAATACCCTTAAAGTCATAGCATGGCTTAGCCAATGTATCAACGGCATGAGGATCCCAAGGCCTTATTGTTCCGTCACCATCACGACTGACTAGGAAATGCTCTGGTTCAATCCCCACGTTAAAAATAAACCCTTGCTCTTTCAACTCTGATAAGATCTTCTTTAAGTTCAACCGAGGGCAATTGCCGTACGGTTCATCATC
>CEUZ01201497.1_pt1 | contig 15838 bp, 14 predicted proteins | sample 361511 | NCBI WGS metagenome assembly CEUZ01 (sample SAMEA2622822, study PRJEB7988) | marine metagenome | biome: marine biome (ENVO:00000447); feature: surface water layer (ENVO:00002042); material: "saline water (ENVO:00002010), including plankton (ENVO:xxxxxxxx)" | depth 5 m
CGCAGTAACGGCGTCACTATCCTAAGAAAAGCTTTGTTCGGTATGGTTCTTGTTTGTGGCTCCGAGGTCATATTCCCCACAAATCGTCAGAAGACTACCTCTATTTTGGGTACAATGTCAAGAAAAAAGTGATATGAGTAACTATTTTTGTTTTAAAGGCTTTAAAACTAAATAACTAATAATAATGATTTGAGAAATAATGTGTCAAGGTGGATTTCTTATCAAAGAGTTCGCAAAGAAACAGCCGCCATTTCAATTCTCCAGTCACCGGGGATGGTCCAGGCAAAAAACAGTTCTTTCCCGGCTTTGACCATTTTTGGATAACCGCTCCCCCGGCCGGAGTCGATATCGGTGACAGTTCTCACCTCACCTAATTTCCCATTCGCAGAGACTGTCCGGATTCTGACGTGGGCCAAATCGCCCGCAAGTTCTATCCAGCTGACAGCAACGCGATTCTTGTCAACCCATTCAAGATCAACTCTACCCAACGGAATACCTCCGTCAATCCTCAACGGCTCAGTGAATGTTTCGCCGGCGTCACTGGAGAACGCCACGTTCACCCGGGCCTCCCCGTTGGGTGCCGTGTACCAGGCGATTCCAAGCATCTCGCCGTTCACGGCCAGTTCGGGGCCGTTAACCGGGCAACCAGGTATCATCCACCCGTCATCATGGACGGAAGACGGCGAAGACCAGCTTTCACCATCGAAACGGACAGTCTGGATGTTTCTTACTTCCGTATCACTCCTGTCACGATATGCGACAATATGTTTATCGCCAATAGTGGCTGCTGCAGTGGGGCAACATTCGCAGATGCGCGAGTCGAGTGACTGTTCAGGACCGAGAACCATTTCGCCTTCCAGCGTTGTTGTAAAAAGAGACATATTCCCTGAACCGTGACCATGCTCCGATGGCGCCATATTTCGCCCGTCAAGCCATGCCATTCCGAGTTTGCCTGACTGATGGAAAAATGATACGAAACCGTGCTCGGCGGCGATTCCATCTCGATGAGGAATGACTGGCTCACTCCAGCTGGCTCCTTTATCATTGGAAACAGAAAGATAGACATCGTATTCAAATGTGCCGGGGCCCCGTTTGTAGAGCCAGTGAGTAACCAAGGTATCGCCGTTGACCTGGAAAATAGATGGATGGTCCGCCCAGTTGACAAAGAATTCCGGGCCAGAAAATACTGTTGTCGGTTCACTCCAGCTTCCCTCCTTCCATTCAGAAAATCTGAGAGAATAAGCCCCATCACTTCCTGAAGGGGTGAGCCACGACATCAGAAGAGTCCCTCCGGAGGTGGTAGCGAGACTTGGAAAACGGCCTCCCATTCCGGAGACATTCTCAAACGGTAACACCTCAAACTCTCTTTCGGCGCAGCCGGCAAGAAATAGTGCCAAAATGGGGAGAAAGAGACGTCTTTTAATTGTCTGTTTTTTTCGGTCATATTTCATGGTGTTCTTCATCCTCATGCGCTTACTCTTCTTCCATTTCTTTTTCCCCGAACAGCCCGAAAAGATCAAACATTTTTCGAATGCTCAATGAGGCTAGCCAAACATCGGTCTTGCTGTCAACTGGTGCAGACACTCCCACCATGTTGGTCTCAAACACCACCGGCACCTGAATGTTTAAGGAGATGAGCGATTCGCCCACATTCCAGACCAAGCCCCCTCCGGCCTGAATTATGGTCGCCCCTGAATTCGGCGAAACCACGCCGTCCCAGTAATCTTCCATCCTGAACTGCCCTGTAACGATGAAATATGGCATGCCACCGATTAGATCCTTGCCTTGCCAATAATTCATTCCAGCCACGGCAAGTTCCGTTCCCGGTAGATAGCCGTATTCGCTTGGTCCAAGCGGTATCTCAAGCCGCCCCACAAAACCGAGCAGAAAAGGAGATTCTTCAGTCCGCCTGAAAAACTGAATTTCACCGACACTTCTATAAACACCTTCACTCATGGCAAAATGGGTATGTTCGCGCCCTAGCTTACCAAGTGCAAAAGGATCTTCTTTTAACGTTTGCTTTGATGGGATGGAAAGACCGAGCCCCAGGAAGAACCTGTCGCCGGGGCCAAAATCCCGATTGCTAACGAGATACCTCAGCATCACTTTCGTGGTGGCAAGGCCAGTTCGTCCTTCACTCCTGTGATGGATATTTGGCACGCCCGGGAAATTCATTCTTCTGTTTCCCCCTGTCACGTTCAGTTGGAGGTTCCAGTCATCGGTGATGCCGTAATTGAGGTTTAGTTCACCGATACGAGAGATGAGATCACCATCGTGATCACCGGTTGAATCGAGGGCGCCGTGCCACCAATCAATATTCTGGTTGGTGAAGTTGCCGCCCAACAGAAGCATCCCCTGATCCAAACCGATTCCTGTATTGGCCGTCCCGACCGGGAGGCTTGGATTGCTTCAGAGGGGTCACTGTCCCCAGAGAATTGAAGTGATTAATAGGAAACTGAAGATAGTGTTTTTCATTTGTAGTTTTGACAAAAGCCTGCTTTCTTGTATTCTGAGTGTTGTTTCATTTTTGTTAACTCTCTCCGGACGGTCTGGTCCAGAAGATGAACGGGCCCACACTTTCATGTATTTTTGCGAGCGGAAAGGACAGGCTAAATCAGAAGATATCCGTACCTAGAGTATATTGGAACTTTGAAAATCTCGGGATTTAAGGAAGCGAGGAAGAAAGTCATTTCATTGCCTTCCTGGATAAGAGTTAGATCTGCAATCTTGTCAATATTATCCTGCCGGCAATTTCGTGGTTTCGGCCCGGACACAATAAGGTTCGGTGAACTGGTATCAGTCCCAGCAGAGAGGGAGCAATTCTTCATCTTGTTATTACCAACACAGCAATCCATATCTTGCTGACAACAGCCATACTTGCACGCACGGTCAGAAATAAATGCACTCATGGAGCCTGTTGCGAGGACAAAGATCAATAAGAGTGATGTAACACGTTTCATTGGTACAAATTAGGCTTCATTTGACATGATTGACTAATAAAGTTTTCCCAGATTCACTTTTTCCACATTTCCTCGGGCCCACCGTCAATCTCGTTCTGATGACGAGCGGCAACAAAAAGATAATCCGATAACCTGTTGATATATTGAAGCTGGAGACTGTTCGATGCTTCCTCACGATGAAGGGTCACCAAATCGCGCTCCGCCCGCCGGCAGACACCCCTAGCCTGATGGAGGAACACCACCCCTTTTGAACCTCGAGGAAGAACGAATTCTTTCAGAGGTGGAAGGGAACTGTTAATCGAGTCGATAGCTGCTTCCAGATTCTTGACATCCTGAGGCTTCACCAAACCCAATTCTTCATCAGGAACAGCCAGTTCACCGCCGATATTGAAAAGCACTTGCTGAGCAGATTCCAGAGTGTCAGAAATATCGTTTTGGAGCCCTTCAGCCATCGCAACACCAAGGTTGGCACTGAGTTCATCCAGGGCTCCAAAAGCGGCGATCCTTGGGGAATCTTTCGGAAGTCTTTCACCTTTTGACAGTCCGGTAGTCCCGTCGTCACCGGTGCGTGTATAGACTTTTGTAATCCTCACTAATGCAAATTAGTCAACTTTATGTTAGGGGGCTACAGAAAGAAGACCCACGTCACGAGGACAAAGATCGGGAAAAGAATGGGGATGGAGTATTTCAGCATATAGCCAAAGAAGGATGGCATATCGATATCCTGTTCCTGCGCAATGGCCTTGACCATGAAGTTCGGCGCATTACCGATATAGGAGTTGGCACCCATAAAGACCGCCCCCGCCGATATGGCAAGAAGTGTTTGTGACAGTTCTCCCATCAACTGAACAGGATCACCCCCGGCAGTATTGAAGAACACGAGATAGGTTGGTGCATTGTCAAGAAAACTGGACAGTATCCCCGTTGCCCAGAAATAAGTGGCATTGATAGGCTCACCGGCCGGGTTTGAAACGGCTCCCACGATTGCTCCGAGGGCACCCTCATCTCCTGCCTTCAAAATGGCAATGGCAGGTATGATCGTCACAAAGATTCCAGCAAACAACTTTGCCACCTCCTGAATGGGAAACCAGGTGAACTGATTTCGCTTTCGGATGGAATCGGAGGTCAGTCTCAGACTCGCAAGACTGAAACCGAGGAGGAGTAAATCTCTGGTGATATTCTGGAGTTCCACTTCCACATGATAGATAGATAAGGAAATATGTGGCTTCCAGATGCCGCTCATCAGTACAGCGCCCACTGCCCCTGCAAGGAGCAGAAGGTTAATCGAACCTTCCATCCCGATCGCTTCTGTATCTGATCCCTCCAATGGGGCTGTTCTGCTTGGCTCCTGTTTCATGTAGTAGGAGTCGACTAGGTAAAAAATAACCCAGAGGATAAGAGCCACCATCAACATAGGGAGAAACATAGCACTGGTGGTCCAGAAGAAATCGACCCCTTTCAGGAAGCCGAGGAATAGAGGCGGATCGCCTAGTGGTGTAAGGGAACCACCAATATTGGCCACGAGAAAGATGAAAAATATGATCACATGTGTCTTTTTCTGCCGCCATGAATTGGCCCGAATAAGAGGCCGAATCAATAGCATGGCAGCACCAGTAGTCCCCATCCAGCTGGCAAGAATGGTGCCGATAATCAGGATGGTGAGGTTCACGACCGGCGTCCCCCGAAGGGAGCCTTTGATCCTTACACCACCGGCAATAGTGAAAAGCGCCAGCAACAGAATAATGAAAGGAATGTATTCGAGCAGAAATACGTGTAGTAGTTCATAACGGGTCACAGGCACCCCGAATTTCACCACCATGGGAATGAGTAAGACAAGGGCCCAGAAGACAGAAACTTTACCAAAATTGTGATGCCAGAAACGAGGTGCCACCAATGGAAAGATAGCGATAGATAACAGAATTCCCGCAAAAGGGACAGCCCACAGTACGGAAAGATGATCGCCCTCCAGGTGCGGCGCACCAGTACTTTCGGCAGCTCCAAAGAGCATGCCCGGGAGTATAATCATTGCCGTTTTCAGTAACAACTTCATTTAATTGTCCATCTTCACGCCTTTGGTAAATTAAACGGCCGGTGACCGAAATGCCACCGAATTAAAGGGTGATCTTTATCTCCGCATGGAGATGAGAAGCAGTGTGATGTAATTTCAGCTATGGAATTTGTCTTCGCCATCCTCATTCTTGCCCTCGCTTTTTTTGGACTATCCATCGGCGCCATTTTTAATAACAAACCACTCCAGGGTACATGCGGCGGACTGAACCAGCAGGGTGAATGCTCCATTTGCGGCGGCGATCCAGAGAAGTGTGAAGAGACTGCCGCCATTTAACCAAATACATCGTAAGCAATCATCTCTTCCTCCACCCCCATATCAAACAGCATGTTCTCACACGCCGTGATCATCATGGGTGGACCGCACATATAGTATTCCACTTCTGAAGGATCTTCGTGATCATTTAAGTAATGCTCATGTACTATCTGATGAATAAATCCTACAGGCCCATCCCAGTCGTCATCGGACTGAGGTTCGGAAAGGGCAACCTTGTAGCTGAAATTGGGAAATTCTGCCTCGATTTGTTTGAAATCATCATCATAGAACATTTCTCGGACTGAACGAGCGCCATACCAAAACGAGACTTTTCGTCCAGTCTTGAGTGTATGGAAAAGGTGAAAGAGGTGTGAGCGCATGGGAGCCATTCCGGCGCCGCCTCCAATATAGATCATTTCCCGATCTGTCTCCTTGATAAAGAATTCACCATAAGGCCCCGAAATCGTCACTTTATCCCCTGCCTTCAAATTGAAGATGTAGCTTGAGGCAATGCCTGGTGGAACATCGTTCCAAACTTTGGGTGGCGGCGTCGCAATTCGGATATTCAGCATGATTCTGTTACCTTCTGCGGGATGGTTGGCCATGGAGTAAGCTCGGAAGACCGGCTCATCATTATTGGCGACCAAGTCCCAGATCTTATACTGATCCCAGTCTGGATGATACTTATGCTCCACATCAAAGTCGCTGTAACAAAGGCCGGCGTATTCAGGAATGTCGATCTGGATATACCCACCAGCCTGGAAATTAAGAATCTCACCTTCGGGAAGATCAAGTACCAGCTCCTTGATAAAAGTTGCAACATTGTGATTTGATACAACGGTGCATTCCCATTTCTGAATATTGAAGATTTCTTCCGGCACGTGAATTTTTATATCGGACTTGACCTTCACCTGACATGCTAGTCGCCAGTGATCTTTCGCTTCCACACGGTTAATATGGCCCGTTTCCGTAGGAAGGATTTCTCCGCCTCCATCAAGTACCTGACATTTGCACATGGCACAGGTGCCGCCGCCGCCGCAAGCGGAAGGAAGAAAAACGTTCTCGCCGGAAAGTGCTGAAAGGAGCGTCTGTCCAGGCCGTGTCCGAATGGCGGATGACTCGTCATCATTGATGAGGATTGACACCTCACCTTCAGGAAGGAGACGGCTGCCGGCTAAGTTGAGAATAAGCACAAGGGCGATGATGACGCCGGTGAAAACCAGAATACCCGCAACGGTCGTTTCGATCATAGATCGATTCCCGAGAATGCCATAAACGCCATAGAGATGAGGCCCGTCAGCAGCATGGCCATTCCCACCCCCTTCAGGTGTTCTGGAACGTTTGAATACCTCAGCCGAAAACGAATCGCCGCCAAGGCAACGATTGCAAGAAAGAAACCGAGTCCGGATCCAAAACCAAAGACTACCGATTCAACGAATGTGTACTCTCTCTCCACCAAAAGGAGAGAACCTCCGAGAATGGAACAGTTCACCGCAATAAGAGGAAGATAGATACCGAGGTTTTGATAGAGCGTCGGCGAGAACCTGTCCAGAAACATTTCCACCAACTGCACCGTTGCGGCGATCACTGCAATGAAAACGATGAAATTCAGGTAAGTGAGACTAATGTCGGGATAACCTAGCCAAGCCAGAGCGCCACCCCGAAGGAGAAATTCGTGGATTGCCCAGTTCGCCGGTGCTGTGAGTGACAGGACAAAAATAACCGCAAAACCGAGGCCTATGGAAGTTTCAATCTGCTTCGAAATGGCGAGGAATGAACACATACCTAGGAAGTAGGCGAGGACAATATTTTCGATGAAAACCGATTTAGTCAACAAGCTAACGTAATGTTCCAGGCCCATCAATGATCCTCCGGTTTGGCCACTTGAAGCTGAAGCCAGACAATCAGTCCCAGCACAATAAAGGCACCGGGAGACAACACCATCAGGCCGAGGTTCTCATAACCGTTTTCGTAGGCCCACTGGGGCACCACTTGGTAACCGTAGAGTGTGCCCGATCCCAGTAGTTCCCGAAAAAAGGAGACGACGATGAGGATCCCACCATAGCCGAGGCCATTTCCCATGCCATCTAGGAACGATTTTCCTAAACTATTCTGCATGGCAAAAGCATCCGCTCTCCCCATGACGATACAGTTGGTGATGATAAGACCAACAAAAACTGTGAGTTGTTTACTCATATCATACATGTAGGCCTGCAAAATCTCATCGATAAACGTGACAAGTCCAGCGATGATGGAAAGCTGGATAATGATCCTAGTCCTATTTGGAATAAATGAGCGAATCAGGGAAATGATCGAATTCGACATGGAGAGTACAAAAACGACAGCCGCGGTCATAATAACGGCCTGATCGACTCTGATAGTAACAGCAAGTGCTGAACAAATTCCCAGCACCTGAACCCCGATGGGATTGTTCTTCAGCAATGGATCAGCGACGGCTGACCGTGATGCTTTACTTAATAGCGCCATACGATTTCCTCCGCCGTATCTTTCCTTATCTTTTGGAAGAACGGTTCATACTTCTTGAGGTCATCCATCAGGAAATTGGTGACACCCTTGGATGTCACAGTTGCTCCCGATATTCCATCCACCTGATGATAAGCCTCACTTGAGCCTGGATCAACCTTGCCTCTAAGTACCTGAATACTGACCAACTGCCCTTCTTCATCTGTCACTCTCTTACCGATAAAGTTTCCGGTAAACCAATCCTTTTCCACTTCGCCTCCGAGGCCCGGAGTCTCCTTATGCTTGTAGAACTGAATCCCTTTCACCGTGATGCCGTCAGGTTCCAGCGCAAGATAGCCGTAGAGGGTGGACCAGAGTCCCCGGCCGATGACCGGGATGGCGTATCCTTCGATATCACCATTCACAACTTTGGTGAAGAGTGGGAAGTAGGTGGTGTCGACCTCCGCATCCACCATTTCAATGGTAACGTCTGAAACATCTCTGCCATCGCTATCAAGAATCGTCGTCCGGATGAATGTTTCGTAGAGGTACTGAACGGTTTCGTTAGTCCAGATTTCCCCTTCCTCTTCACGAATATCGAGAGACCTGAGAATATTCTTCCTCATGTCCACCGCCACGTTCTCTTCCTGGAGTTCCTTAAGCTGGGAGTATGTCACTGAGAGGAGAAAACCGAGAATCACCGTCACCAGCGCGGTAAACAGCAAAACATAGGTGTTACTGCGCATACCGGGCTTTTCTCCGTTTAATATTTCCTTTAACCACAAAATAATCTATCACAGGTGCAAAAGCGTTCATCAACAAAATTGCCAGCATTACACCTTCGGGATAAGCCGGGTTGATGCTTCGTATGACGACAGTAAGGAAGCCGATCATAATGCCGTATATCCACCTTCCCCGATCAGTGTGAGCACCGGTGACAGGCTCCGTTGCCATAAAGACTGTACCAAACAGAAACCCACCCATCACCAGGTGATAGTGGGGTGGAATGGTCAGCATGCTGTTGCTTGAATAGGGCGACAGCAGATTAAAGAGAGCGGCTGTACCCAAAAGACCGAGAACCGCGCCAACCATGGTTCTCCATGAAGCAATCTTGGTAATGAGCAACAGACCGGCGCCCAGCAGAATCATGATCTTGCTAGTCTCTCCCACCGATCCAGGAATGAAACCGACGAACATATTCCACCAGGAATAGTCGAATTGCGTGAAAGCACTCAAAAGGGCGACGCTGTCGGCATTGGTGGCGGCTGCGGGGATGGAGAGGGCGGTCGCTCCGGAATATCCATCCGGGCCAATAGCCCAAACCTTGTCACCGGACATTGCAACAGGATAGGCGAAATAGACAAAGGCCCTCGCCGTCAAGGCCGGATTGAAAATATTCATTCCTGTTCCGCCGAACACCTCTTTACCAAGAACCACACCGAAAGAGGTCCCCACGGCCACCATCCAGAGGGGCAGTTCCGGCGGCATGACCAGGGGGATCAAAGCGCAGGTGACAAGAAAACTTTCAGTCACTTCATGTTTCCTGATTACAGGAAAAAGAAGTTCCCAAAATGCGCCGCTGGCAAAAGTGACGATGATGAGAGGGCTTATCTGCTTCATCCCAAAAAGAAAATTCTCTACCCATCCTCGGGAGATTCCGAGGGCCTGAGCATTGAGATAACCGATATTGATAGCACCGAAGAGGTAGCATGGAATCAGCGCAATCACCACAAGGATCATGACACGTTTGATATCTACGCTGTCCCGAATGTGCGGCCCCTTGGAAGTCTGCTCATCGGTAGAGAAAAAGATTGTCTCCGTCGCCTCAAAAACGGGGTAGAGTCGTTCCAAACGTCCACCTTCATCGAATTTCGGTTTAACCGATTTGAGAATTTTACTCAGAAATTTCATTCAGGCACTATCCGCCCAGATTAAATCGAGACCTTGACGAATCATTCCGCCTACATCAACCTTGCTGGGACAGGCAAAAGAACAAAGTGCGAGGTCCTCTTCTACGCACTCAAGAATGCCCAATTTCTCCATGAGATCGATATCCTCGGCCACCACTGCCCGGTACAGCTCGTTGGGCAAGATATCCATAGGTAGAACCGCTTCCCACGAACCGATAGGGACCAAAGGCCGCTCACTACCATTATTCAATGTTGTAAAACCAAAATCGCTCATCCGCCTCCCCAAATAGGCGTTGGTAAGAGAGTAGTGTGTCTTTGGGGATCCGGGATGGATCATACCAAGAAAAGAACGCTTTTCCGACTTCGGTACCACGCTGACACAGTCAGAATAGAATCCAAGGTGCCCTTCTTCTGATGAACTCCGACCGGTAAGGACATCACCAGAGACGATTCTGTTTTCGCTGCCATTGAGACGGTCTTTAACCAAAGTTTGAATAGACGCCCCGAGCCGGGAATGGAAATGTGACCCATTTACCGTGCCTGGACCTCCCACAGTCACAATCAAGCTCGGATCCAACTTTCCTGTTAGGAAATTTCTTCCAATGATGCAGACGTGTTGGGCATCTACTGTCCAGACAACATCATTAGGAGCGATGGGGGCAACATGGTGTATCTGGATTCCCACATTGCCTGCAGGATGAGGCCCGGCAACAGTATGGAGTTTGCAGTTTTTCAGTTCCTGAAAGGCGCTGGGGCCCTTACCCACAGTCACATGAAGCGAACCGTCTGTCATCCGGCTGAGGGCATCGAGTCCTGCCTGAAACTGGACCATCTGCTCCTTGAGAATCAGCTCCAAGTCAGGAGAAAGGGGTGCGGTGTTTACGGCGGAAACGAAGATGTCCCGGGGCGTCTCCTCAGGATTGGCGACTTTGCCAAATGGGCGGCGGCGGATAAAAGGAAAAAGGTTCGAGGTAATGAGTCGTTTTTTTACCTCATCTCTACCCAGTCCGAAAATCTCATCTGCCCCGTAAGTCTTTTCCGCCATCGTCTCCTCTTCAGAATCCAGGGCAACAGTCACTTTTTCTACCACCCGTCGCGGACCGTATCGAATCTCCTGCAAGGTACCGCCACCAGGAGATGGCCATTTTACCTCAGGCATCAATTTGTCAAAGAATAGGGGTTCGCCGAGGCCGATCTTCTCCCCTTCCTTCACCATAAGTTTCGGTTTTACATACCTGAAGGAGGATGGATGAACGGCCACGGTGGAGAGTGAGCTGTGTTCCTCGATTTGCCGTTTCGGCGTTCCGGCTATCTTGATATTGTGACCTTTCTTGATAGTGATGGAAGCCATGCTTACGATTCGATCATTTATTCAGTTGAGTTCGGGCTGAAAGGATAGTTTGAGAAAAGCTTAGAATCCGGATACAAAGAACTTTAGAGAGCTGTTGACCCAGTCCGCCAGAAACGACCAGCGAATCCCGAAAATGATTGAAGGAATACCTGTAGCAAGGATAATGGCCGCTGACGCTCCAACAGGTCTATAAAGATCCTTCTCCCGCTCTCCCTCGAAATACATCACCTTTATAACCCGCATATAATAATAAAGAGAAATGACACTGTTCAGCACGCCGACGATGGCTAGCCAGTAAAACTGGGAACCGCCGTTAATGAGAGCGGCGAATAGATACATTTTTCCGATGAACCCTGCCGTAGGGGGAATACCTGTAAGAGAAAACATAAAGATCGCCATAAAGAAACCGATGTACGGTGATTTCCATCCAATGCCGCTGTAGTCATCAATGTTTTCGGTTTCATACCGGTTGGAGACGACAATGGCGAGAAAGAACGCACCCAACTGCATGAATAGATAGACGATGATGTAGAAGATAATGGCATAGATCCCTTCCTGCGAAAGAACTGGCACTGCCATTAGAATGTATCCTGCGTGGGCGATACTAGAATAGGCGAGGAGCCGTTTGATATTGTCCTGCTGAATGGCGATAAGGTTGCCCACTGTCATGGTTACAGCCGCAAGTACCATCAGGATGTCCTGCCACGGCACTCCCTCGATGGCTTCCCAGACCGCCCCGTTCAACGGCTGCTCCTCACCAAAGACCGAATTGAAGAAACGAATCAGAAGGGCAAAGCCCGCCGCCTTCGGTGCAACTGACAGATAGGCGGTGACAGGCGTCGGGGCCCCTTCATATACATCGGGTGTCCAAAAATGAAAGGGCACTACCGCCACCTTATATCCGAATCCAGCCATGATCAAGATCGTTGCTGCGGTAAGCGGCAGATCTGATCCCGGTCCTAATGCGGCAACTGCCGAACCGAGCTCCAGCACCTTTGTTGTTCCGGTAAGACCATAGAGAAGGCTTAGACCGTAGAGCATCAGACCAGACGAAAAGGCGCCGTATATAACATACTTCAGCGCGGCCTCGTTAGAGCGTACCTGAGTTCTGAGATAACCTGCGAGAATAAAGGAGACAATGGAGACGACTTCTATGGAGAGGTAGATCATGATGAGGTCGACGCTGGACGCCATAAGAGACATCCCAAGCACCATGGCTGCCATAAGGGCGTAATACTCTCCCGTCCTCACTGAATTCAGTTCATCGCTGTTTAAGGACATCATCACCGCTACAATGGTAGCCAGGAGGAAGATGAATTTGAAGATCCGTGAAAATGGATCAATCACAATTGTCCCAAGAAAGAGAGTTGAACTATCTTCAGGCGATGATAACCAAAGAGCAAAGGCAGCGATGGCCAGCCCTCCTATGACGAGATAACCAATTTTATGGACTTTCCGCGTCGAGGTAAAAAGATCGGCAACCACCGCAACAAGGACAGTTGCCGTGACTATCAGTTCAGGAATGAAATAAGATATGCTCTGAATGTTTCCCATTCGTCAGTTTACAGACAGCAGAGGACTCACCTGAACCAGTTCAACAATATGGGCCATTGTGGCTTTCATCACATCGATCATTGGAGATGGGTAAACCCCGAGCAGAATAACGAGTATCGCCAATGGTATAACAGTAAACAGCTCCCGACCATTGATCTCTTCCAGATCGGCATATTTTTCATTCAGTTTGCCCAAGAATATTCTCTGATAGGACCAGAGGAAATAGGCGGCGTTCAGCAGAATTCCAAGGGTCGATATCATCACAATCGTTCGGTAGACAGGAAAGGCGCCGAGAAAACACATTGCTTCGCTGATAAATCCTGAAAGTCCCGGCAGCCCAAGTCCCGCGAACCACGCCAGCGCCACCACACCTGCGTAGATGGGGGTTCTTGAAGCGAGGCCGCCAAAACCGTCAATGTTTCTGTGATGGACCCTGTCGTAAACAACTCCAACCAGAATAAAGAGCATAGCCGTAATGGTACCATGATTAAACATTTGGAGGACTGCACCATTCAAGCCCAGTTGTGCAGCAGCTGAATTTGACCCGTGCTGTGGTCCCGCTGCCACCACAGCGGCCATCCCCAGCATTACATACCCCATATGATTGATGGATGAATAAGCGACCATCTTCTTGAGATCCGTCTGAGCAAGTGCACAGAGTGCGCCCCAGATCACATTAATCAGAGCGAGAACAGCCAGTGCCCCAGCGAACCAGACGGTTCCATCAGGAATCATCGGAAAGTTTATCCGCAACATTCCATAGGTACCCATTTTCAACAGGACTCCGGCAAGAATCACAGAGATCGCGGTAGGCGCCTCCACGTGTGCCAACGGCAGCCATGTATGGAATGGGAAGATCGGTACCTTGATAGCAAAACCGATGAATAGCAAAATCCAGACAACTTTAAGTCCGCTGAAGCCCCACCAGGAGAGAGTCCCCAGAGCGGTCGGGGCTGTCTGCATCAGTTCGATCATGTTAAAGGTTCTACCGCAAGCGAAATAGAGAGCTAAAATGGCAATCAGCATCAAGACGGAACCGAAAAGAGTGTAGAGAAAAAACTTGATGGCGGCATACTCCCTTTGAGGACCACCCCAAATGCCGATGAGGAAATACATGGGGAGTAGCATAACCTCCCAGAAAATGTAGAACAGGAAGAAATCAAGGGCGAGAAAGACACCCATCATTCCCGCATCAAGAAGAAGGAACAGTGAGAAATACCCTTTTGGCGCCTTGTCGATCTTCCAGCTGACGAAGACACAGAGGAATGAGAGAAGGGCCGTCAGGGCAACCATGGGTATGCTGAGGCCGTCTACGCCCAGCATGTAGGATATATTGAAGGAGGGGATCCAATCCGCCTTTTCCATGAACTGAAAACCGACATAATCTTTGTCGAAATTCATCCAAAGCACCGCAGCGAGGATGACCTGAAGTCCGGTAAATCCTGCTGCCATCCATTTGATAATATCGCCCTTGTCCCGAGGCACAAACAAGATAGCAATGGCTCCTGCCACGGGCACCCAAACCAGCCAGCTGAGAATATTAAAATTCATCTGTTCCATTTCCCTCTTTAACTAACGGCCTGAAAAACATAGATCATGATAACACCTGCAAGAACCCAGACTAGATAATTCTGCACTTTTCCGGTCTGGACGAATTTCAGCCCAGCGCCGAACAACCGAGTGCTCCTTCCGACACCATCCACAATCTGCTGATCCAGCACATCGTAGTCCCAACGAATCCCTACAACTCGGGAAAACCATTCGGTCACCTTTCCTAAACCGTTCACGACATACTTGTCATAAAGCTCCCAATCGAGAAAGGCGATTATTTTCGAAAAAGCAAGTGAAGGATTGATGAGATAGCGCTGGTAGGTTTCATCCACGAAAAACTTCTTCGATGAAAGCTTATAGGGTATGGTCAGTTTCGCGGCCATGTCATCAGCGGATATTTTTTTCTGAAGATACATTCGGATCGCAAACCCAATTCCCATAACCGCTATCAGGATGGACAGAATCATGGCCGGAGTATGTGCATGATGTATTCCCTCAGAAATTTCATGTGCGGACGGGTTGAGGTGCCCGGGGACTACCGAATCCTTCGCATGGATAAGCGTCGTAAACCAGCCGTAATCGGAGAAAGGGTTAAAGTTCGGAAGCGTAAAAAAGAGGAAGAACGATAGCGTGGCCAAAGTGATCAGCGGTGCTGTCATGGGTGACGGCGACTCGTGAATATGGTCATAAACTTCCCGACGAGCAGGTTCACCATAGAATGTCATGAAGATGAGCCGGAACATGTAGAAGGCTGTCAAGAGCGCGGCGCCAAATCCAAAAATGGCAAGCAAAAAATGTTCGGGATGATGCATGGTGAAAGAAAGGGTTCCCGCCAGCACTGCATCCTTCGACAGAAAACCTGATGTAAACGGCACTCCCGCCAGTGCAACGGTGCAGATTAGCATGGTGAGATAAGTGGTTTTCATCTTATCCTTCATGCCACCCATATTCCTCATATCCTGCGGATCGGTCTCATGATCGTGAAGTTCATGATAGGCGTGGTGCATGGCGTAAATCACACTTCCGCTACAGAGGAATAGTCCAGCTTTGAACGCGGCGTGCGTGACAAGATGAAACAGGCCGTATGTATAAGCCCCAACCCCCACTGCCAGAATCATATAACCGAGCTGGCTCACTGTTGAATAGGCTAACACCTTCTTTATATCGTTCTGGGTCACCGCGATAATGGCGGCAAAGATGGCCGTAAATCCGCCGATGTAAGCAATTACCATTAGTGCCGCCGGTGTAAAGATGGGAAAGAGTCGAAAAGAAAGATAGACACCTGCCGCGACCATTGTAGCTGCGTGGATGAGAGCGCTCACCGGTGTGGGACCTTCCATTGCATCCGGCAACCAAACATGAAGGGGAAACTGGGCTGATTTGCCGATGGCCCCGGCAAAGAGGCAGAGCCCCGCGATGGTGAGGATTTGCGTGGAGAAGAGGCCACTCTCCACTCCGGCAAAAACATCCTTGAATAAAAATGAACCTGTCGCCGAAAAGAAGAGCATAATCCCGATAAACATTCCAATATCTCCAACGCGGTTAACGAGAAACGCCTTCTTCGCCGCGTCAGACGCCGAGTTCTTCTCAAACCAGAATCCAATAAGCAGGTATGAACTGAGTCCCACCAACTCCCAGAAAATGTAGATACCCAGTAAGTTGTTGGCGAGAACAATACCATTCATAGAAAAGGTAAAGAGTGATAGAAAGGCAAAATAGCGTGAGT
>CEUZ01291356.1_pt1 | contig 15835 bp, 10 predicted proteins | sample 361511 | NCBI WGS metagenome assembly CEUZ01 (sample SAMEA2622822, study PRJEB7988) | marine metagenome | biome: marine biome (ENVO:00000447); feature: surface water layer (ENVO:00002042); material: "saline water (ENVO:00002010), including plankton (ENVO:xxxxxxxx)" | depth 5 m
GTCTATGTTTATCATATTGAAGCGGATAATATTGGAGAAAAAATAGGAAAGGTTGCGATAGTGAAATGAAGAGAATACTAACAAAATCAATGTTTATAATTCATATGGGTTTATCCTTTATCTATGCTGTAGATAAGACCGGCACAACGGCTGCTAAGTTTTTATCTATCGGAGTAGGGTCTAAGGCCGTTGCGATGGGGGGCGCATTTACATCTATTGCTGATGATGCCACCGCTATGTATTGGAACCCTGCTGGTTTAAGTTATTTTAATACTAAAGAGCTGTATTTTAACCATGCTGATTGGATTGCTGATATTTCTTTTGATTATTTTGGTTTTTCAATACCGATACGACCTGGACGTGTATTCGGAATAAATATTACATCAGTCACCATGGGTGAAATGGAAGTTACGAGATATGGCAATGAGAATACGGGGGAGACATTTAAGGCATCAGATTACGCTGCGGGAATTACCTATTCTATGAATCTTACAGACCGTTTCTCAATTGGAATTAATGGAAAATATATTCAACAAAATATAGCAAGCAGTAATACAAAAGGAGCGGCCATTGATATTGGGACACTTTTTGAAACACCGTTTGGATTCAGGCTTGGAACCAGTATAAGTAATTTTGGACCTAAATTAAAAATGAGCGGGGATGATCTATTGATCGCAGCCGATGTTAATGAAATTATTGAAGGGAATAATGAAAGTGTTACCGGAGTCTTATCTACCGATAAGTTTGATCTGCCACTATCACTAAGATTTGGTATATCTAATGGATTAAGTTTTGGTAAAATAGCAAAGATACTTTGGTCTATAGATGCAATAAGCCCTAATGATAATGCGAACTACATTAACTTTGGTATGGAAATGAAAATGTTAAATGATCTGCTATTTTTTAGAGCAGGGGCTAACTCTATCTTCCTTACCGAAAAAGAAAAAGAATTCTCTTTTGGATTTGGGCTTAATGTCCCTGGAGTATTGAATAACAAAATATTTCTAAATTATTCATTTGAAACGATGCGTCACCTAGGAAGTACCCAACAGATTGGAATACGCTTTGGTTTATAGTATTAGCTTTAAAATGCGGAATATTTTAAAGCATTTAATTCCTTTATTATACATATTGGTATTTTCTGTAAATCTTTCTTGTGTTTCCAAAAGGCAGAATCCAAAACCAGAAATCAATGAAACCATATTACTTATAAATGATAGATCAGCACTTGACTCAATCTTAGATAGATATGTTCAGAATGGATCTTACCCATTTTTATATGCTCGCTTGGAAGAATTAGACGGAGATGTTATTTATGAGCATAGTGCTGTCAATATAGATATATTGCCTAACAAAGAGATTGAATCTGATACATGGATTCGAATATGGTCCATGAGCAAAATTGTGACTATCTCAGTTGTAATGGACCTGGTTGAAGATGGGATACTAGAATTAACAGACCCTGTAACAAGATATATACCCGAGTTTGAGAATTTAAAAGTTGCAGTGGATGAAAATGGTGTTTCTCTTGCATTGGTAGATGACCTTTCATTGGTGTGCCCTTTTCAGCTGAGGCCGGTTGATTCTATTATGACAGTTAGTCACCTCATTAACCATCTCTCCGGTTTTTATTATGCTACCACAAAAAATAAATGTCTAAATGAAATTCTATCAGCTAAGAATCTTCCTGCTGCTTTAAATGGTCAGGAACTTATCAATAGACTGACTACTCTACCTCTGATCCAGCATCCTGGCCAAAAATCTTTCTATGGGGCCAACACTACCGTGCTTGGATTGGTGGCCGAACGGGCAACTGGGAAAAGTCTTGATAGGCTCGTGAGAGAGCGATTGACTCAGTTTCTTGGTATTGAAGGATTAAAGTATTGTCTAAGTGATAATGAAAGTTTATTACCAAGATTCACAGGAAAGGATACAGTACTTCGAGTTGCCAGAGATGGTGAGCTGGATATTTTTGGTCCTGATGTTCCATCATATGATCCAAGTAATGAGCTCTTTCTAGGGGGTGAAGGGATGATCGCTACTGCTGATGGATACGCTGATTTTTTAAGAATGCTCTTAAACCGTGGTAAGCTAAATGGTAAACGATTTTTATTAGAAAAGACAGTTGAAGAGATCACATCGCCCCATACACAGTTGGATAATCCATGGGGTTATAACGGGTATAATCTATGGGTTACTGGTGATTCACTAAAAATTAAAGGTTGGGGAGATACTGGCCTCTGGCAGGGTGGAGGATACGAAGGGACACAGTTTTGGATAGATCCGAAAAGAAAATTTGTTGGTGTAATGATGTCTCAGATACACTCTGTCCCAAATAATGGTTGGGATTACTATAACGAGTTTCGGGGAGAATTGTATAGACAGATTTTTTATAATGAATGATATAATTCTAAAGGAAGAGTTCCATGCTAAAATTATAAGAATCATTATTCTTTTTTCAATTGTGCTTGTTTGCTTTTCATGTGAAAAGAAACAAGATAAATATTTTATAAAATTAAATAAAGATCCTCTTAATGAGATATTAGATCGATATGTTAATGAAGGTATCTATCCATTTCTCTATTCAAGGATTGAAGACACAAATGGCAGGGTGGTATATGAGCACAGTGTGGTCAATAGAAAACTATTGCCAGACGTAAGTATTGATGCGAATACATGGATACGAATTTGGTCTATGAGTAAGTTGGTAACTATCTCTCTTGCCATGGATCTTATAGAAGATAATACAATATCGATCAATGATCCGGTTTCCAATTATATTCCAGAGTTTAAAGATCTTAAGGTTGCAGTTAATAGCGATAGTATAAGCTTAGCAAGGCTAAAATCAAAGGATAATGCATGTCCATTTAATCTTGTGGATACAGATTCAGTTTTAAAAATAAAGAATTTGTTTGATCATACAGCCGGCTTTTATTATGCATTAACAAGATTTGATTGTATTGACTCTCTTTTTGCAAGTATCGATACTCCAAATAAAAAAAATGGTAATGCATTAATCAAGAGCCTAGCAAAGCTTCCTCTTATCCAGCATCCGGGAGAAATATATAAGTATGGGATGAATACAACCGTGCTAGGGCTTTTGCTTGAGAGAGTGACCGGACATTCACTCAATGATTTGGTAAAAAAACGTATTTCGGAACCCCACAACATAAACGGATTGCGATACACGCTTCCAAAAAATGTTAATCTAGTTCCCTGTTTTACAGGAAGAGATGGTGACCTTAGAAAAGTAAGGCCTGGTGAATTAGATCTTTATGGAAAGAATGTCCCTGATTATCATCCTGATAAAAACTTGTTTTTAGGTGGGGAAGGAATGCTGGCAACTGCGAAGGGATACATTAAATTTATGAGGTTGCTATTTTTTAATTCATTTATAAAGAATAATAAATTTTTATCTGAAGAATCACTAAAAAAAATGACGTCAAAGCCAAAAGGAGAACAAAATGATTATGGCTATCAGACAGGATATGCTATTTATTTAACAAGTGAGACCCACCCATATGAGAAAAACATATTGCGTGTTGGGGGATATGAAAAGACTGGTTGCTGGGTGGACAGAAAAAATCAATTAATCGGCACGTTATTTTCGCAGGTAAATGAATCCGCTGATAGAATAGGTCTGGGAAGTAAAATGGAAAATGATTTTAAACAAGAGCTTTACAAACAGCTATCAAATTATGAGTAGAAAATTGAGCCATACTTCATTATCTCCTTTGACAATATTGGTTTCATTATTGATAGTAATTAATTCGGAATCTTGTACTAATAAAAAAACATTGATTTCTAATAGACCAAATATCGTCCTTTTATTAGCAGATGATCTTGGTTTTGGGGAACTAGGATCATATGGACAGAATATAATAAAGACTCCAGAGCTAGATAAGCTTGCTAACGAGGGTATGCGGTTTACAGACTTTTATGCTGGTAATGGCGTCTGCTCCCCATCAAGATCAGTCCTACTAACTGGCAAGAGTGCTACTCACACAGCCATAAGAGGGAATGCTGGTTTCTTTGGTGATGATAAATGGTATGGAACCTGGCTGGATAAAAATACATTTACCCTAGGAGAGATGATGAAAGGGGCAGGATATCAGACTGGATTTATAGGGAAATGGCATTTGGATAACCCCGATAGTTTGGAAACCTGGGCATTTGGACATGGGTTTGAGTATGCTGTACAGGAACAGTGGAAAGCTCGTTTTGATAGTAAAAGGGAATTTCCACCAAACAGGCTCTGGGTCAATGGAGACAAGGAATATGTTCCATATAACTACAAAAATTATGACTGTAAAGATGCACTTAGGACAGATTTGGCTTTTAAGTTCCTGGAAAAGAAAAATCGAGATAAGCCATTTTTTCTTTTTATGTCATATCGTGCTCCCCATTCCTTTGAAGGGCCTATTAGAGATACACTATTGTATGCAGACCAGGGTTGGCCGGAGATAGAGAGAGTACACGCAGCAAAGATTACGTTGCTTGATCAACAGGTCGGTCGTTTGTTAAGAAAACTTAATGACATGGGAGATCTTGATAATACGCTGATACTATTTACAAGTGATAATGGACCCCATGGAGCAAAAGCAGGACATGATTACGAATTTTTTAATAGTAATGGAGATTTAAAGGGATACAAGCGTGATCTGTATGAAGGAGGAGTCCGTGTTCCTATGATAGCTTTTTGGAAAAACAAAATCAAAGATGGGAGTTCGTCCAATCATGTATCGGCTTTCCAGGATATTATGCCCACACTTGCGGAAGTGGCGGGTGTAAGTATTCCTGCACAGACTAATGGTCTATCATTCTTGCCTACACTGCTAAACCAAGATCAGAAGAATCATGAATTTTTAAACTGGGAGATTCAATTAAGCGGATGGTTTCAAACACTTCCAGATGGTGGTTTTCGCCAATCCTGTAGAATAGGGGATTGGAAAGGGGTACGCTATGGGATTAATTCAAAGATGGAGCTTTATAATCTTGACGATGATATATCTGAATCAAATAATATCGCTCTGAAATACCCGAAATTAGTCAATCGTATGTTAACAATATTTGAAACTAACAGGACAGAAATTCCTGGTTTTCCTTATGGAGGGGTAGTCCAGAATTATAAATCACAAGATAAATTCTTATTAGAATAAGAGGCTATATATGAGAAGATATTTATGGAAAATTATTGTTTTTTCAGCAGTTGTATTTTGTAAGGAAGGTTACTTTATAAATCCAATTATTACAGGAGCACATCCCGACCCATCTATATGCAGGGTTGGTGATGATTATTATATCGTTAATTCTTCTTTTGAGTTTTTTCCTGGATTGCCGATACACCATAGCAAAGATCTGGTCAACTGGGAACTAATTGGTTATGGGTTACATCGAGAAGATCAGGTTAATGCTGAGATGAACCTGGTTGATGTTCAATCTGATGGTGGAATACATGCACCAACCATAAGATATAATAAAGGCACTTTTTATATAATCACAACAAATGTTTATAACCGTGGTGATGGTTCTGCCGGCCTTATGCGTAATTTTATTATTACGGCAAAACAACCTTCTGGGCCATGGTCAGAGCCGCACATTATTGAAGGTGCTCCTGGGATTGATCCAGATATATTCTTTGATGGCAATGGTAAGGTATATTTTACTGGTACCCATGATATAGGTGATATGAATAAAAATGGTATTGGTGAAATTTGGATACAAGAATTAAATCTTACGGATTGGAAACTTGTAGGGGAAAGGCACACGGTCTGGGATGGAGTTTTTGGGTGCTGTACGGAAGGTCCTCATATTTATAAAGAAAATGGGCTCTACTATCTTATGGTTGCTGAAGGCGGTACAGGGAAAAACCACGCTGTTATGATTGCTGCTAGTAAAAATATATTTGGTCCATATGACGAGAATCCTCGCAATCCAATTCTAACGTCTAGGCACATTACTGATAAATATTTTGTGAATAGTACTGGTCATGCAGATCTTATAGAATTGCCTGATGGTAGATGGTATATGGTAGCCCTAGGAAAACGGAATGATTTAAATGGTGATTCAAACATGGGCAGAGAAACCTATTTAATGCCTGTTACTTGGGAACCTGCAATTGTAAAATGGGAGCAGGTTAGTAAAACCAAGTGGGAACCTATAAAATATTTATGGCCAGTTGTAGCACCGCAAACAGGTAAGGTGGAGAGATATACACCGCTGCCATTTCCTGAAAAGATACAATATAGAAATGATGTTTTTATTGACGATTTTGATCTTAAGAAACTTAATCTTCATTGGAATTTTGTGAGATTACCAAAAAATGGTACCTACTCCATATCCGAGAACTCTGGATATTTTAGACTTTATGCCAAACCAGGTGTGATTGAAAACCGTAAACAGTTTAGTTTTGTGGGTTTTCGTCAGAAAGAAAGTGATTTTGAATATGAAGTAAAAATGAAGTTTTCTCCAATAGATGAGAAAGTTGAATGTGGTATTATACACTATCAAAAAGAATATAACTATCTTTCAAGTACAGTCTATACAGACAATAGAAAGTTTTATTTGATTTTAAAACTAGCGGAAAAAAACAAAAATCCAATCTCATTAAAAAAGATCAGGTTAAATAATTACAAAGATCAAATAATATTTAAAGTTGTTTCAATTAATGATGAATACGACTTTTTGTACTCTCTGGATAATGGTAATAGTTTTGAGAGTTACTCCAAGACCAAGGCAGAAGTTGTGCTTGATAGAAATTATACTGGAGCATACCTTGGTATGTATGCTACGAGTAATGGTAGAAAAAGTAGTGATTTTGCCGATTTTGATTGGGTTCGGTATAAAGGATTTTCAAGATAATTTTATGAAATATATTTTCAGTTTCTGCTTCTTAATTTTTTCTCTTTCAACGAATTTATTATTTAGCCAAGTTGTCCATGATCTTAGTTCAAACTCTTTTGTAAGAGAGTTCTTCATTTCCGGTCCCTATAAATTAAAAATTAATAATAATATTGATCCAGTCGATATGCTAGAGATAGAATATATCCAAAGTGAGAACTTATTTAATAGCAATGGTCAATTTATAAATGGACAAGTAATAAAATCTGAAAATGGTGAGCATAATATCAATACTGTTTTAGATGATACATCTTTTTCGGTTGCCTATCTATTTTTTCAAATAACATCTGTAACAATCCAAGAATCTCATTTTTTGTTATCTGTCACTGATGGTGCAAAACTATATGTTAATGGTGTACAATCGAATGCCTTTTACGGAAACAATTATAATACAAATGAGAGACAAATTATTGTAACTCTTAAGAAAGGTATTAATAATGTAATTATTAAAATACCGAACAAAGATTGGGACTGGAAAATAAAATTAAAAATCCTTGATCAGGATGAAGGGGAAAATTATACCAATGAAAAAAACGAAAAAAACGAATACTTTCAGTTTCTTAATTTAAAGCTCCAATCTGCTATTGAGAGTCAGTATAGTCTCCCATATACAAAATTTAAGGTAGGAAGTTTCCCCAAACTTTTCTTGGATAGATCAGGCATTGCAAAAAAATATTTAGGTGGTGGTTATAAAATTCAAGTAAGGTGGTTTGACTCAGATTTATCAGAAGTCCAATACCCAAAAAATTCTGGTAGGTACGGTTATTATGCTGAAATTATAGGAAATAATGGGAAGAAATTGAAGAGATCCGGTACTCTTTTTTGTGAACCATCAGACTGGATGGCATGGAACAATAAATTATATTCAGATTTAGATTATTTTCCAGTTAATAATATCCCGAAAACGGTTTGGCTCGAGCACAGAGACGCAATTAGATCCTATCTAGGTCATTCTACGCATAAATCTTTATTGTCACAGGAAAAAGATATAATATTATTAACGTTCTTAGATGAAATGCACAAGAAAGGATTTTCTAAGGATAGAAAGCTAACGCCTTTAATCTACGATGGAGACTATCATGCATTGCTTAAACAAAAAGTTTTAGGTAAAGAAAATTTTTATCCAAAATTAGTTTTGCCTCAAAAAACTAAACTAAAATCAACTAAACTAAAATCAAAAATCAAAAAATATAAAAAGCAGAATCCAGATTTTAATAAAAAAATGAGGAAGCTATGTCAAGATTGGATTGCTGATGGTGGTTCACCCTTTGATATGGTTATAGCAAAAGATGGAGAGATTATTTTTCATGAAGCATTTGGAAATGATGCATATGGAAAGTTCACAATTAATTCTCCGACCGAGATAGCATCAATTACGAAGCTGTTCACCGGAATATTATTTGCACTATTTATAGATCAAAATATTATCGAAATAGATGACCCGGTTGGTAAATATTTGCCTGATTTTCCTATAGAAGGTCCTAGAGCTATTACAATGAGACAGTGTTTTACCCATACAAGTGGATTATCAGGACATGGATTATTTGATGGAGTTCACAATCATTGGCTAGAGAATACTTTATTTCAAATAGTGAAAAATGATACCGTTGGAACGGTTCACATATATAATGGAATGGGCTATGATCTTGTTGGTAAGGTTATGGAATCTGTGACTGGAAAAAGTATTTTTCGTTTATTTCATGAGTATTTGTATGAGCCGTTAGGTATGAAAAATACGATTCATGACTGGGACCTTGGTTACAGTGTCCATACCACAGCCTATGATCTTGCAATTTTAGCACAGATGATTTTAAATAAGGGTACCTACGATGATAAAAGATATTTCTCGGAGAAAACCTATGAGCAAATTCTTCCAAAGAATCTTACAGACTATTACCCCAATTTAAGATTTACTAATCCATGGGATGAAGGAAGACCCAAAGGTATTGGTACGACTGTACAACAGTGGGAGATTCTTGATGAAGAAACAGGTGAAAAAAGGCACTTGCTAAGTATGAATGTAATTGGACATGGATCTGCTACGTCATCTGTTTTTCGTATAGATCTTGATAATAAAATTATTATTACACAATCAAGAAGAAAAGGAAGCAGTAGGTTTGGTGATCACTTTTTGAAAGTATACAAATTGATTGATAAACAATTGGTTGTGAATGATACCTAAAATGTTATCAAGCTTAAAACATTTAAGATTAAATTTATTTTTTCTTTTTCTATATAGTTGCACCTTTAACAGTACAAATATTCATCCCAATTTTATTATTATTTTTGTTGATGATTTGGGGTACGGAGATCTGAGCTCCTTTGGTCACCCTACCATTCATACACCTCATTTAGACAAAATGACTTCTGAAGGAATGAAGCTTACTCAGTTCTATGTAGGCTCTTCTATTTGTACTCCTAGCCGCGCGGCTCTATTGACTGGGAAATTACCGGTTCGAACTGGAATGTATGGAAAAAGGAGTGTCCTTTTTCCAGATAACGCTGGAGGACTACAATCATCTGAAAAAACAATAGCATCAGAACTGAGATCTCTAAACTATAAGACTGCATGTATTGGGAAATGGCATCTAGGTCACATGGAAGAATTTATGCCAATGAATCACGGGTTTGATACTTTTTATGGCATACCTTACTCAAATGATATGGGACCAGAAAGCCAATGGGATTACGCAAGAACTAATTTTCCACCATTACCTTTTTTAGATGGTAAGGATACAATCGGAGTAAGTTTGGATCAGAGTCAGTTTATTAAAATGTTCACAGATAGATCGATTGACTTTATCCAGCAGAATAAGAATGATCCATTTTTTCTTTATCTGGCTCACTCTGCTCCACATACTCCTCTAATGATTAATAAGGAGAATGAAGGAAAAAGTGAGCGAGGCCTTTATGGCGATGTTGTTTCGGAGTTAGATAGGAGTGTAGGTAGGATTCTTAATACTCTGAAGGATTTAGAAATTCATAAAAAAACATTTGTGATTTTTACAAGTGATAATGGTCCTTGGAGCTGGAGAGGTGTTAACGGTGGATCAGCTGGTCTTCTTAAAGGTAATAAAGGGAGTGTCTATGAAGGGGGATATCGTGTCCCTGCAATCGCTTGGATGCCGGGCAGTATAGATGAAGGGATAATATCAAGATCTATTTCTTCTACCCTTGATCTTTTACCTACAATTATGAATATGACTGGAAATAATGATTATCAAATATCTGGGTTAGATGGGATGGATATATCCAATACATTTTTTAAAAACATACCTGTTCGCAATAATATCCATTATTATAGACAAGATACTCTAGTTGCAGTTCGACATCAGGAATGGAAAATATATATTAATGATCCAAATCCCTGGAATGACGAGTTTACTAAAGCGGATCTGCCTCTGTTGTACAATTTAAATCATGATCCATCGGAAAAATATAATATCGCTAATAACCACCCCAAGATTATTGAAAATTTAAGACAGCTTGCTGAAGCGCATATCAAAGAAACAATTGTAGAGCCTTCAAAATTGGATACGATACTCCCATCCTACAGAGCAGGTTATGATCAATATAATAAGAATTTTTAAACGATTACTTTTTGGTATTTTTTCTTTCTGGTTTATATCATGTTATTCTAGTTTATATACAAACGAGCAAAAAGGATTGAATATTGTTTGGCTGGTCGCTGAAGATCTGGGCCCCTATATACCGTCCTTTGGCGATTCAACTGTAAGCACACCAAGTCTAGATAGATTAGCTAGGGAAGGTGTTTGCTATACAAATGTTTATTCTGTATCTGGCGTTTGTTCACCAAGCAGAGCTTCTTTGGTTACAGGTATGTATCCATCAAGTATTGGGGCTCACCATATGCGAACTCTATCTCAGCAACCGGCAGCAAGAGAAAAAGGACTCATCAATTATGAAGTAGTTCCACCTCCTGAAGTAAAAATGGTTAGCCAAATCTTAAGGGAAAACGGCTACTATTGTACAAACAATAAGAAAGAAGACTATCAATTTTATAAGTCAGAGATGGCATGGGATGAGTCAAGTATATTTGCCCATTGGAGGAATCGACCAGATGGGATGAAATTTTTTTCAGTTTTTAATTTTGGTGTAACCCATGAGTCCAATCTTTGGGATCCTTGGTATAGGCAATACAATCTTGATCCATTCCCTCCAGACCGATCACTAAAAAAATGGTGGAAACAATTTGAAGGGATTAAGAAACCTTTATATGTCAGTGATGATATTGATATAAATATACCGCCTTATTTACCATATAATAATGTAGTTAAGGAAGATATGAAAAGAATGTACTCTAACATTGTAGAGATGGATGAAAAGGTTGGTCTAATTCTTGACCAGTTAGAGAATGATGGTTTATTAGAAAAGACAATTATTGTTTGGTATACAGATCATGGTGGTCCTTTGCCGAGACAAAAGAGATTGCTTTATGATTCTGGGATAAAGGTCCCTATGATAATTCGATATCCTAGTAAGAAACGTTCTGGGGAGATTGATAAGAGATTAATTAGTTTTGTTGATTTTGCTCCTACACTACTATCTATGGTAAATATAGAACCTCCATCATACCATCAGGGACTAGCATTTGAAGGGAAGTTAAAGTCACCTAATAATAGATCGTATATTCATGCTGCTGCTGATAGATTTGATGAATACTATGATATGATAAGGGCCGTTCGAGATAAACGCTACAAGTATTTGAAAAATTATAACCTGGATAAACCCTATTATCATCCCCTCGAGTATAGAGAAAGAATGAATACAATGAAGGAGTTATTACGTCTAAATGATGAAGGGAAATTAAATGATATTCAATCACAGTGGTTCAGATTATCTAAACCGGAAGAAGAATTATTTGATACTGAAAATGATCCCCATGAATTAAATAATCTTGCACAGAATAGAAAATATGAATTCAAATTGATTGAAATGAGAAATGAGTGTGAAAAATGGATGAGTGAAATTAATGATATGGGGTTTATACCTGAGAATGAGCTCATTGAATCATTTTGGCCGAATAAGATTCAGCCTATTACCGAAATTCCTAGTGTTAATTATGATAATGGTAGAATAAAACTGGATTGTATAACAGATGGTGCTTCAATAGGTTATAAATTCCCAAATGATGATTTACCATGGATAGGGTGGAGACCTTATACAGGATCTTTTGATTTAGATTCTTTGAAAACAGTAAAAGTTATTGCACATCGCCTGGGATATAGACCAAGTGATACTCTTATATATAAACAACCATAGGAATAATTTAATCTGGTTCTATCTTTACTTATTTTGAAATAGGTTGGTCAAATTGCTATCATATATTTTAATAGGGATCTCGGATTGTAATGTTTTGGTAATAAAATTTAATTTTCCCTTTGTAATAATTTCTATTTTAGATTGCTGAAATCAAATTCTAGTTTATATTTTATTATACCTTTTACCCCCCAAATTATCTATATTAAATTAGTGACTACCTTTTTAGTTACTAGATGATTTAGATGGCAGATATTATAAAAACCCTTGAACACTTTGGTTTATCAACTAATGCATCCAGGGCTTATTGTTCACTTTTGAAGTCTAATCCTGCCACCGGTTACGAGATCAGTTCTCAGGCTAGTATTCCGAGGTCAGCGATCTACAATGTACTAAATAAATTAGAAAGTATGGGTCTGGTAAGCGGTATGGGTGATAAACCCAAAAGATATATTCCTCTATCTCCTTCAAGTTTGATCGAACATTTGGAAAACTCACACCAAGATTCAATAGAAGAGCTAAAAAATAATTTGGAGCAAATGGAACTGGATGAAGAAGCTTTTGATTTCTGGCATATACACGGTTATAAGAATTTGATTCTAAAGATAAAAGAAGCAATAAAAGCCACAGAAGCAAAACTTTTTATTAGTGCCTGGAAGCGAGAGATTGACGCGCTGGATATTGAATTGAAAAGTGCAGAGGAGCGAGGAGTGGAATTAACAGTATTTTCATTCTGCGCTTTGGATAAAGATTATGGAAAATCTATTACTTATGGTTTGGATGAGAATGCGTTGCGGAAGGTATGGTCGCCCAAGGTGATTATGGTGGCTGACGAGGTCACCACTATCATGGGCAGTGCCAGATATCAGGATAACAGCAAGGCTATTTTAACTCAGAATGAGGCTATTACCGATATTGCCACAAACCATATTATCCTTGATATTACCCTGGCCGGTAACAGATTGGGTTTTGATCCCAATCCGGTTGTCCAGCGGGTCCTTAAACGACCTGATATCCATTTGGACCGTTTACTGGATACAAAGTAAATACCATAATCCAACTTGACTTTATAATATAATATTGTCCAAGTTTGTTAGTTACTCAAAAAAGAGTTACTATATATTTTATTAATCTTGTAACCGTTTAGTAAATGAACTCAGCATTGACTCGACAGAGCGGAATATTGTTGCACCTTACTTCCTTGCCTGGTCCATATGGTATCGGAGATCTTGGTCCGGAGGCCTATTCTTTTGTGGACTGCATGAAGGAAATGGGTCAGCGTCTTTGGCAAATTCTACCCACCAATCCTCCGGATAGATTATATCATTGCCCCTATAGTGCTAGTTCGGCATTCGCTGGGAATGTGCTCTTGATCAGCCTAGAAGAATTACAAAAAGAAGGTTTTCTGGAAGATCGGGACCTAGTCGATTTTCCGGAATGTTCGAAAGATCGAGTAGAATTTGATAAAGTCAACCCTGCCCGCATGGATCTATTGAGAAAAGCAGCTGGCCAGTTTCCAAAAAAAGTCTCAATCAATATGTTAGCAGAGTTTAAGGATTTCTGCATTCAAAACCAGAGCTGGCTGGATCACTACGCTATGTATTGTCATCTGGCTGAAAAATATAATCATATTAACTGGATACATTGGAGCGCGCCTTTGCGGTCCTGTGATCCAAAAGCAACCCAGGCAGAGTTTGATCAGCATCAGCAAGAGATTGATCAGATAAAGATATTACAGTATTTCTTTTACCGACAGTGGCAAAACCTAAAGAAATATGCAAATAATAAAGATGTCAGGATTATTGGAGATATTCCCATTTATGTGGCTCATGACAGCGCAGATGTTTGGGCCAATCAGGAACTGTTCAAACTGGATGAAGTTGGACATATGATCGTACAGTCCGGCTGTCCGCCGGATTTTTTTGAGAAAACTGGCCAATTATGGGGACATCCGATCTATGAGTGGGCTGCCCATGAGAGTACACAATTTTCATGGTGGTTGGCGCGCATAAGCTATATATATAAGATGGTGGATATTATTCGAATAGATCATTTTAATGGTTTTGCGAAATACTGGGAAGTTCCTGCTGTGGATAAAAATGGAATAAATGGGTATTGGATGGAAGCGCCAGGTGAAAAATTATTGGATACACTTACAAAAGAATTAGGTGTAAAGCCGATTTTAGCAGAAAACCTGGGTGAAGCAGCTCCTGACGCCGAACCATTATTGAAAAAATTTAAGATACCCGGTATGAAAATATTGCAGATGTCTTTTGGCAATGGTGATAACCCCGCAGAGATGGATCCCAGAAATGTTGTTTATACTGGTACGCATGATAATGATACAACGGTAGGTTGGTTTCATAATTTCTATGGACAGGATAACCATCATAGGGAAGGCGATATTCATTGGGAGCGAAAGCATGCTTTGTCTATAATTGGATCTGATGGATCTGAAATCCACTGGGACATGATCAAACTAGCCCTCGATTCACCCGCGGATACAGCCATCATTCCCCTCCAGGATATCCTGGGCCTGGGTTCGACAGCACGGATGAATACCCCAGGTACTGTTGGGCAGAATTGGGACTGGCGTTTTGATCCCGACCTGCTGACACCTGATCTGATAGAAAGGTTATTGAACCTGACCACTGCGGCAGGACGTGCATGATGGCAAAACAATACGAAATCGCTTATTTTTCCGCTGAGATTGGTATTTCCTCCAGTCTTCCCACCTATAGCGGTGGACTGGGTGTGCTTGCAGGGGACCATATAAAAGCAGCAGGAGATATTGGTCTGAACATGTGTGCTGTCACCCTTTTATACCGTGAGGGTTATTTTAAACAACGTATTGATGAGGATGGGATACAGACAGAAACATATCCGCGCTTTGATCCCTATCCATTATTGAAGAAATTGGATGTAAGATTCACATTGCGGCTGAGGGCAAGAGATGTATCTATCCAGGTATATCGGTTTGATTATCAAGGCCATGGTGATCAAATAGTCCCCATTTATTTTCTGGATACAGATGTCGATGAGAATTGCGAAGATGATCGTATCATATCCCTGCGACTTTATTCCGGGAATAAAGATCATCGTATTCTCCAGGAAGCTATCTTAGGATTCGGCGGTGCCAGACTTCTGGATGAATTAGGCCAAAAATCCATTAAGAAATATCATATGAATGAAGGTCATTGTTCATTCCTGGTTTTGAACCTTTTAGAAAAATTCAACAGTAATATTGAAAAAGTAAAATCAGTATGTCATTTTACTACACATACGCCTGTTCCTGCTGGTCACGACCATTTCGCTGAGAACCGGGTGAAAAAATTATTACGAGGTCTGTTGCCGGAAAATTTGGAATTACCGTCTCTTGTACAAAATGGACGGATCCACATGACAGAACTAGGATTATATTTCAGTGGAACTGCCAATGGTGTATCTCAATTACATGGTGGTGTTGCCCAAAAACAGTTTCCCTGGTCGAATATTAATTTTATTACCAATGGTATCCATCATTCCTATTGGATGGGCAGCCCTTTTAAAAGGGTGTATGACAAGTACATGCCAGACTGGCGCACAAATCCTGAATGCCTGCTGAAAGTCGACGATATTGCTGACGATGTGATTTGGAATGCGCACCAAGAAAGGA
>CEUZ01011356.1_pt1 | contig 15816 bp, 18 predicted proteins | sample 361511 | NCBI WGS metagenome assembly CEUZ01 (sample SAMEA2622822, study PRJEB7988) | marine metagenome | biome: marine biome (ENVO:00000447); feature: surface water layer (ENVO:00002042); material: "saline water (ENVO:00002010), including plankton (ENVO:xxxxxxxx)" | depth 5 m
TGGTTTAATTCGATGCAAAGCGAAGAACCTTACCAGGGTTTGACATGATAGAAGTAGGAACCCGAAAGGGGGACGACCCGTAAAGTCGGGAACTATTACAGGTGCTGCATGGCTGTCGTCAGCTCGTGCCGTGAGGTGTTGGGTTAAGTCCCGCAACGAGCGCAACCCCTGTCCTGTGTTGCACTCTCACAGGAGACTGCCCCCATGAGGGGGAGGAAGGTGGGGATGACGTCAAGTCCTCATGGCCCTTACACCCTGGGCTACACACACGCTACAATGGTGGGGACAATGGGTTGCCAACCCGCGAGGGGGAGCTAATCCCAGAAAACCTCACCCCAGTAGGAATCGGAGGCTGCAACTCGCCTCCGTGAACGCGGAGTCGCTAGTAACCGCAGGTCAGCATTACTGCGGTGAATACGTTCCCGGGTCTTGTACACACCGCCCGTCACGTCATGGAAGCCGGTAACGCCTGAAGTCGCTGAGCCAACCCTTTTGGGAGGCAGGTGCCGAGGGTGGGACTGGTGACTGGGACGAAGTCGTAACAAGGTAGTTGTACCGGAAGGTGCGGCTGGATCACCTCCTTTCTAGGGAGATTTTACTCCTAGGTCGGTAGGATTTTCGTCAACACTAATGTGTTGCAGCTTCGGTATCCCTACGGAGCACACGAAATAATCTTATAGGGAAACTTCAAGTTTTTTCTTCTTCTTCCTGCTCTTTCCCTGTTAAAGCATTGATGTTCATGAATTCTTCTGGGCAACAATAATCATTCTGCGACTATTTATGCTGTATTTTTCCTTCTGAAGGTTTCCGTATACATCTTTCACATCCATATTTGCTTTTTCTAGAAATCGAACCATTTCTGTTAAGGTGTATAATCGAATGTGATGTCCTATTGAATTTAGTATTGAACCGTCTTTTTGTAGAGTTGAAAATGTAATTGAACTTCTACTTGTCATAAGATTTATGTCTCTATGTTCAATTATTGCATGATTATTTGCTCCAATTTTCCACTCAGTTTTGATATTATTAGCAACAACCCATTCTCTATTTAACATGTCTATTAATAGCCACCCTTTGGATTTTAATGAAGAATGAATGGCTTCTAAAACTTTGAAATTTTCCTCATCATTTTCTAGGTATCCAAATGAAGTAAACATATTGATTATTACGTCGAACTGTTGGTGAAAAGGTAAGTATCGCATGTCGCTTCTTACGGTTTTTAACATAAGTTTATTTTTTTTTGCATTATTTATAATTTGAGATAAATATTCAGCATTTAAATCTACTGCAGTTATATCAAATCCAAGCTTTGATAGGAGCAATGCGTGTCTTCCAGGTCCACAACATAAATCAAGTATTGAGTCATTTTGTTTAAATTTTAACAAATTAACTAATGAATTAACTTCTGATGTGGTTTGGGATTCTTCAAAAATAGTTGAATAAATTGATTCATAATCTGAATCAAAAAATTCTATATACCATGGAAGATAATTTTCTGGCAAATTACACCTCATTATTGGTGATTGAAACTAATTTATAAATACAGATAACTATATTTTATTTGTTTATCTTGTAAAGGCTATTGTAGGATAATAGGTAGGTGCATTATAGGAGATTCATATGGATGTTAAAGGGAAAGGCGTGCTAATTGTTGGCTCAAAAAGGATTGGATCTGTTATTGCAAAATATTTGTCTACTCAGGGGATGTGCGTTGCAATAGGGTATAGAAATTCTATCAGTGAAGCAGAATCTTTGCAGCAAGAGATAGATAATTCTAATGGGAAAGTAGTCTTAATTAAAGGTGATATTTTGATTGAAGAAGACATTAAACAAATGCTTAAGATTTCAAAAGAGAAACTTGGAGACTTAACTTTTATGATTAACTTGGCATCAGATTTTCCATTAACTCCTTTTAATGAATTGAATGAGGAGTCATGGGAGAAATCAATGGGGATAGCTAAAGGTAATTATTTACTTAATTTACATGCTTCAAAAATATTCTTTGGAAATCCAGGACCCGTGGCAGGACATATTATTCAATTTTCTGATTGGGCAGCTGGTGAAACACCTTATAAAGATTATCTTCCTTATCTAACCTCAAAAGCTGCTATAGATTTTATGACTAGATGTTTTGCAGTTGAACTTGCTGAATATTCTATTTTAGTGAACACTATTGCACCAGGTCCAACTATGAGACCCCCTGAAATATCAACTGATGTATGGGAACGAGAAGTGTTATCTAAAACTCCTTTAAATCGAGAATCCTCAGCACAGGATATTGCCGAAATTATCCTTGCACTTTTAAGAAGTGAAACTATTACTGGGGAAACAATTCGTATTGATGCAGGTAGGCATTTACTAGGTTCAGGGTGAGAAGTTCAGGAGTTTGATTTGAAATTACATAAAGTAACTAAAGTAATTGATTTTTGTTATGGCCACAGGTTGCTCAAATATGATGGTAAATGTAAGAATTTACATGGGCATAATGGTGTCTTAGAAATTGATATAAGTAGTAATAAATTAGATGATCGCGGAATGGTAATGGACTTTGGGGATATTAAGGGGATCGTAAAATCATGGATTGATGAAAATTTAGATCACAAAATGATATTAAGTGTTGATGATCCAATGGTTGAAGCATTGCAATCTTATAATGAACCACTTTATATAATGGATGTTAATCCAACTGCAGAGAATATAGTTAAGTATATTTACGAGATCATTCTTGCTCTTGGTATTACTCCTCTTGAATTGAGACTTTGGGAAACTCCTTCTAGTTATGCCTCATATTCAGAAGGGTAATATATGAAAATTGCAGTTTTATCAAGTGGTGGCTTGGATAGCTCCATTCTTTTAGCAGACTTTTCTCATCGTTATGAAGAAGTTTACCCATTGTATGTTCAGGCAGGTTTGCATTGGGAGGACAATGAAATCAACATATTAAATAAATACATTGTTAAACTTAATCTTTCTTCGATAAAACCAATTTTTCTATTGCAAGCACCTACACAAAATATACTTGTAAATCATTGGAGTGTTAAGGGGGAAAATATTCCTAACGCGGATAGTTCCAATGAATCAGTTTTTATTCCCGGTCGCAACATCTTGCTTTTAGGGATGGCTTCAATTTGGTGTAGTGTCAATGGGATAGAAAATATAGCGATAGGGACACTTCTTGGTAATCCTTTTCAAGATGCTTCTGAGAATTTTTTTGAAAACTTTTCGAATGTTTTATCACAAGGTCTTGGGTCTAAAATCCGCATTCTTGCACCTTACATTTCTTTGTCTAAATCTGATTTAATTAAGAGCCATTCTTCGTTACCACTTGAATTAACCTTGACGTGTATTGCTGGAAAAGGGATGCTTCATTGTGGCAATTGTAATAAATGTTTTGAAAGAAAAAAGGCTTTTTCTGATGCAGATGTTTTTGATCCTACAGAATATATATACAGAGGTGTATTATGAATAGTGGAGATGAGAATGAAATAGCTAAACGTGTTGAAGAACTGAAACCTTTGTTGAAATCTGTGCTTGAAATCTTAGGCGAGAACCCAGATCGCCAGGGACTTCAAAAAACACCAGAAAGGTGGGCTAGGGCATTACTCGAATATATACAAGGATCTGATCAGGATCCTTTCGATCATCTAAAAGTTAATTTTACATTAGACGAAGATGATTACCCTCAAGGAACAGATGATATGATCATACAAGGGAATATTGAATTTGTTTCAATGTGTGAACATCACTTGGCTCCTTTTCGTGGAATTGTCGATCTTGCATATATTCCCAATAATGAAGCAAGAGTTATAACAGGACTTTCAAAATTATCTCGAGTCGTAAATGTTTTTGCACGACGATTACAAGTTCAGGAGAGGATGACTCAACAGATTGCAAGAGCTTTAGATGAACATTTAAAGCCTGCAGGTGTTGTAGTTGTATCTAAAGCGATTCATTATTGTATGATTCAAAGAGGAGTTGAACAACGAGATAGTGTTACTATTAGTACTGCAAGGAGGGGAGTTTTTGTTGAGAAACCTGACCTTGAGCGCAAATTTCAGGACTATCTAAGATTTGATTCTAAATCCAACTTCAATTAATTATAACCTGTTTTATTTTAAAGAATTTGGATATAATATCAAAAATTAACCCTAGATTATATAAGTGGGTAGTGAGGGTACTGGATTGCAGGAAGTGAATGATTTATTTAAAAGAGGTTGGGGAAACTATCCTACTGGTGTTTCAGTTATTACTACTGGAAAAGACGAGAATGAAATTTATGGAATGACTGCCATACGAGTGATGTATTGTTCAGAGAATCCGCCTATGGTCTTAATGCTTTTAGGTCGACTACGACAAACTTATGACAATTTGGAAAAATATCAGCGCTTTGGATTAAATATTCTTGCTGGTAATCAATCTGCATGGGCTGATTTTTGTGCTCGTCCACCTGAACAACGAGGTTGGAATGTTCCTGATGGATATACTTTCTCAAAAAATGGAACTCCACTTATTCCTGGATCATTAGTAAGTTTTGATTGTAAAGTTGTTGCAAAATATGAATTAAAACCTGAAGTGTTAATGTATGTTGGTGAAGTAGAATCTATTGACCCTACTGATGGATTACCTATGATTTTTTTTCGTGGTGAGTACCTTGACGTAGGCTATGTTGAAGATGAAGAGGAACAAATCAGTTAGATTACATTATCTTGCTGAAGTTTAATTATTTCATCATTATCATAGTTAAGAATTGTTCTCAGGATTTCCTCGTTATTTTCACCTATTTTGGGAGCATTTGTAGTTATTGGAAGATCAGAGGAACTTAACTTGAAAGGTAATCTTGAGTAAGTGGCTTCTCCAGCATTTGGGTGGTCAACTTTATCAAAATGATTCCTGAACTCTACCTGAGGGCAGTTGAGCACTTCTTCGAGAGTTTGAACCATGCCAAAAGGATATCCTGCTTCTTGACCACCTTGAACCACATCGTGTTTGTTCATTTCAAGAATTTTTTCCGAAAGGATGTCTTGAATTTCCTGGGCATGTAATTGTTGTCCTTGAGGGGTTAAATATTTTTCTTCAAGTAATTCTATAGCATCAAAGAATAATGCATAATTATCCCATTCTGCTCTACCCTTTAATGGCATTGCCCATCCATTATCTTTTGTGCGATAAAGTTCTTTGCCCCCTCTTGAAGGGGACTTCATTCCAGTATAGGTATAAAGAGAATGATTTGAGTAGTAAAAACCAGCTACTGATTCCTGAATTGAAACGTCAATAAATTGGCCTTTCCCAGTTATACGAGAATATTGAAGTGCAGCAAGTGTGACACCTGCCGCATTTGCTCCAGCTGCGAAGTTGGCTTGATATCGTGGAAATCGTAAAGGTTCTCGGTCTTCAGTTCCATTATTACTTAACATGCCTGATAATGCTTGAACGATTAATTCACTTGATTCGTATTGATTGTAGGGTCCAGTTTGACCAAAACTGGTTATAGAAGTCATCACTAGACCAGGATTGCTTGTTGAAATATTGTTATATCCAAGAGATATACTATCCATGTATCCTGGCGGATGATCTTCTATAACAATATTTCCCCAATTCATTAATTGCGATAAAATCTCTATACTATCTGAATTTTTAAGATTAACCTTTAGACCCTTTTTGTTTGCGTTTAGGTAGAGGTGCAATGCACTTACAGTTTCTTCAGAATCAGAACCAATTCTTGGGCCAATATGTCTACATACATTACCTTGAGTTGTAGTTTCAACTTTTATTACCTGTGCTCCGAGTTCAGCTAAAAGTTTTGCACAAAAAGATCCAGCGATCCCACAATCAAAATCAACGATTTTTACTTGACTTAATGGTGCGTTTAGTTCCATTTTTGTATCCCTCTTGATATTTTCTAATCATCTAAGCCTAGTTGTTTTCTGTAGTTAGGGTTATAACTTGAGATTGCACCCTGTCCAACCATATTAATACGTTGTTCAGGAGCTAATGGTTTTGGAGCTGGAGAATCATGAAAAATAGGCAATGTTCCAGTAACGCCCTTTTCTACAAGTCGTTCAATCTCTTCTGGCGAGTACCCTAAGATGTCTCCTAAAACTTCATTATTATGCTGTCCAAGCATAGGAGCATGACGGAAAATGTCTCCGGGAGTTTCTGTCATTTTAGCTGATGGTCCTGGGAACGGACGTTTGCCTACACGTTCTTGGTTTTCGTGATGTTGTACCATTTTATAGAACTTTCGATCTTTCATGTTTGGATCAAGTTGAAGAGTTGAATGATCAAGCACTACTCCAGAAGCGATTCCATGATTTTGTAATAGTTCTTGAAGTTCGTATGCTTTTTGGTATTCAGTCCATTTTGAGATGTGATTATCTAATTCATCATTTGAAGAAATTCTTCCTGTAACAGAGTCTAATAAAGGATTTGTTGACCAATCTGGTTCTCTCATGAGCTGTTTAAGCATTTCCCACTCAGTATCATTCCTAATTGCTATTGCAATCCATCCAGGTTCTCCAGTACATGGATAGACACCATGTGGTGCCATCTCATCATGCTGATTACCATTTTGTGTAGGCATTTTTCCTGTCAATGAATATTCTACATATGCGTCACCAATCATATGAATTCCTGCTTCATATTGGGAAAAATCAATCCATTGCCCTTCGCCTGTTTGATGCCGATGTTCTAATGCAGACATTACTGCTAGAAACCCCATATATGTTGAGGGATGATCAGTATAAGGAACTGATGTTCTCATAGGTTCATCTTTTTCGTAACCATTTAAATAACTAATTCCAGACATGGCTTCAGAAACCATTCCATAGTTTCGATAGTCTCCATATGGTCCACCATGTCCATACCCAACTGTAGATATATAAATGAGCCCTGGGTTTATGTGTTTAATAGATTCGTAGTCTAAACCAAATTTTCTCATGACTCTTTGAGGAAAACTTTCCTCAAAGACATCACTAACTGCCATAAGTTTCTTTAGAATTTCGACCCCTTCAGGATCGTCAAGCTCGAGGCATATTGAAAGTTTATTACGCATTTGTTCGTGAAAAACAGCACCTTGATTCCAATATTCTTTACCAGGTTTGTTTTCAGGATAATGGCTAGTTCTTGCTGCATCAGGTCGATTTCTTGATTCAATTCGTATAACCTGAGCACCCCAATCACCAAGATAGCGGGTTATTAATGGGCCTGCTTGAACTATACCGCAGTCAATTACTCTTAAATGTCCCAATGGTGTATCAGTCATGGCAACCTCCAACGTAAATGAAAAACGTTTTACATTAACATTTGATTAAGGTTCGTGCTGAATACTAGATGTTGTGTAATTCGGTGTCAACGGGTTGTTTAGAATAAGTAATTTTGGTGGAGATGAGGGGACTCGAACCCCTGACCCCCTGCATGCCATGCAGGTGCTCTCCCAACTGAGCTACATCCCCATTCAAGAGTCTGACTATATCAGAATGGTCGATTGATTATCAAGGATTAGCAATAATGACCTTGACCATTTTTTTATCTGAATGCTAACCTTCAAATTAGATTAAAAAAATTTATATAATTATAAAAAGGAATTTCCTTGGAAAAAGAATTAATAGAAAAAATGCGAGATGGCGATAGTCGATCCTTGGCAAGACTACTTACTTTGGTTGAAAGAAATACTTCCGAAGTAGTTGATATTTTAGATCAGGTTTTTCCGTATACCGGGAACGCTCATGTTATAGGAATTACTGGTCCACCAGGTGCAGGAAAAAGCACGTTGGTTGATCAACTCACATTATCGTATCGAGAAAAAGGAGCAACTGTAGGAGTTTTGGCAGTTGACCCATCAAGTCCATTCACCGGTGGGGCATTACTTGGAGATCGAATAAGAATGCAACAACATTACCTTGATAGTGGTGTGTTTATAAGGAGTTTAGCCACTAGAGGGAGTAGTGGCGGATTACCTCGTGCAACGCGTGGAGCAGTGAAAATATTGGATGCTGCCAAAAAAGATGTGATAATTCTCGAAACAGTCGGAGTTGGTCAAACGGAACTAGAAATAATGAGTGTTGCAGACTCTGTAGTAGTTGTTTTAGTTCCTGAGGCAGGTGATGTAATTCAAACGTTAAAGGCAGGCCTTTTGGAAATCGCAGACATATTTGTTGTGAATAAAGCAGATAGAGATGGAGCAGGTGCTTTTGCAACAAATTTGGATGCTATGCTAAACCTTGCACAAATAGAGCCTTGGTGGAGACCATTGGTTTTACAAACTCAAGCTACGAATGGGGTTGGTGTAGATCTTTTGCATAATGGAATTGAAAAACATCGAACGGAATTGGAAAAATCAGGAAACTTGTCTTTAAGGCGCAAGAATCGAAGCAGAACAGAATTCATTAGAACTATTGAACAGGGTATTAATGACATGTTAATTGAATTGGAGCGAAAAGAAACCGTTACTCGTGATATAATTACAGATGTAGAGAACGGAAATAGAGATCCATTTGTTGCAGCTAGTGAAGTAATGAATAGTGGAAGAATGCTTCAGGAATGGCTTAATTCAATTAATGACTAGTTATTAGTATTGACATGCTGAGACCATAGGGCTAGCATCGTATTTGGATATGAAATAAGGTGGCACATAAATGTTACGAATTCGTCTGCGTCGTGTAGGAAAGAAAAAACAACCTAATTATAGGATAGTTGTGGTAGATTCGAGGGTTCCAAGAGATGGGAGTTATATTGAAAAAGTTGGTTTTTACAACCCTCTTACTGACCCTCCTACTATAGAATTAGATTTAGATAGAGCAAAACATTGGTTGAGCGTTGGTGCTCAACCCTCGGATCCTGTTGCATTAATGCTGGAAAAACAAGGTCTGCTGGGTGGAGGAAGTGGAGATGCGGGACCTAGTTGAATTTGTAGCAAAGTCGCTTTGTGATCATCCTGAAGATGTTTTAGTTACTGAAGATGGAGAAGATGGTAATTTAACTATAAAACTTCAGGTTCATCCAGATGATAAAGGAAGAGTCATTGGGAAGCGTGGACGAGTTGCAGAGTCTATGCGTGTGTTGCTGCGTGTTGCTGCAGTTAAAAAAGGAATAAGAGTTAATCTAGAAATATTATAATCGTGATCTTATTTCTTTCAACGGGATGGTACAATTGTTTGAAGACAAAATCCCAAATTCCAAACCTGAAAGGTTAGTAGTTGGACGGGTCTCAGGAGTTTGGGGCCTCTTAGGACATCTTCGAGTTCAAGTAATTACTAACAACGCTTCTCGTTTTAGTGTTGGTAACCATTTTTATATTGAAAACAATAATTATGAATGTTTGGATTCATGGTATTCCAAATCAAGTTTGATTATTAAATTTTCTGATGTTTATGAAAGATCTAAAGCTATGGATTTAGTAGGTAAACTTATCGAAATTAATATTTTGGATGCTCCTCTACTTCCTGATGGAGAATATTACCATCATGAGATTGTGGGAGTTGAAGTTTGGACTAATACAGGATTGTACGTTGGTAGTATATCTGAGATACTCGATACTGGAAGCAATGATGTGTATGTAGTAGAGTCTGAAACAGGTGAACTGTTGATACCAGCAATTCCAGATGTGATTGAGTCTTTTAACGTTGATACGGGCAAGGCTGTTATAAGCCCTATAAAAGGGTTGTTATAATAATTTAAATTTATTTGAGATTTGTTGAATATCATGGGGAGATAATTATATTATGTCGGGTCATTCAAAATGGTCAACGATAAAGAGAGCAAAGGGAGCTGCAGATGCAAAGCGAGGTAAAATTTTTACCAAATTGACGCGAGAAATAGGTGTGGCTGCTAGAGGTGGTGGATCTGATCCATCTATGAATCCACCATTAAGATTAGCGATTGACCGTGCTAGAAGAGAAAACATGCCAATGGATACAATTGATCGCACTATTAAAAGAGCTACTGGTCAGACAGGAGAAGACCAGGCTAAATTTGAAGAAATTATTTACGAAGGTTTTGGTCCTTCGGGGGTTGCAATTATAGTTACTGCTTTAACTGATAATAGAAATAGAGCTGCTTCTGAAATCCGTCATGCATTTGAAAGAAATAATGGAAAACTTGGACAGATAGGAGCAGTTGGATATTTATTTAATCAAAAAGGTGTGATAACTATTAAAATGGCAAAAGCTATGGCTGAAGAAATCGCATTAGATGCAATAGATAGAGGAGCAGAGGATTTTACGATATTAGATGAACATTTAGAACTTATTGCTTCGGTTGAGAAATTTGAAGAAATTAGATCATGGTGTGATTCGATGAACTGGGAGATAGCATTAGCTGAACTTGCTATGATTCCTAAAATACAGGTTGATATAGATAATCGACCTGCAGAACAAGTGCTTAAATTGCTTGATCGCCTTGAAGACCTTGATGATGTTCAAAAGGTATTTTCTAATGCAGACTTCCCGTTGGCAGCACTAGAGTCATATGGTTCAGGGGTGTAAATTGGATGGGAGAATACTAGGTGTTGATCCAGGCACTCTTTTAATGGGATTTGGTATTATAGATCAATTTCAAAATAACTTAGATCATGTTGTTTCAGGAGTTATTAGAGTTAAAAAGTCTAATAATGTTGGTAGCAGATTAATAGAATTGTATGATAATTTGAATCAAATTATTTCCGAATGGCAACCATCCGAGATAGCTATTGAATCTCCTTTTATTCCTGAGCAAAATTCATTTGGGGTGACAAATAAAGGTAGTGTAAAATCTGCGATTGCTATTGGCCAAGCGCAAGGTGTTGCATTGATGTGTGCGTCGCGAAATGAGATTCCCTATTACTTATATGCTCCAACTAAGGTTAAAAGCCTTGTTACAGGATTCGGCCGAAGTACGAAAGGTGAGATAGCAGATATGGTAGGGATACTTCTCAAGATGAATAATTTAAAAAATAGTCTAGATGCTACTGATGCTCTGGCAGTTGCTATATGCCATAGTTCCGTAAAAACAGCAGAGGCTGTATTCACTCAATAGTTAGTTAAGAAGGAACTACAAGGATTAAAAATGCTCGATGGTGTTCGTGGTATTATTCATAAATTTGGACCAGACTATGTTGTTTTAATGGTTGGTGGTTGGTTTGTCAGGGTTTATGTCTCCAACTTGGACATCGAGAAAATTGGCGAAGTTAATTCTGAAGTTATGTTGAACACCTCACTACAACTTCGAGAGGATTCTGTGACCCTATACGGATTTTTAAGTAATGAATCTGTCCGACTATTTGAACAATTGGTTTCTGTATCAGGTATTGGGCCAAGATTGGCTTTGGGATTTTTGTCTAGTTATTCACCAGAAGATTTAATTAGAATTATCTCTAATGGTGATACTGTTCTCTTGACATCAATTTCAGGAGTTGGTGCACGTACAGCAAGTAGAGTTGTACTTGAATTAAAAGATAAATTAGAAACAATTCAATTTGAGAATAATATATTAGGTTCAAGTTCTTCTAATATTTCTGAAGACGCTCTTGAAGCATTGACTGCACTTGGTTATTCAAGAAACGAAGCATCCAGAGCTCTTGTGGCAGTTGACTCGGATACAATTTCGGAAGTTGAGGAAAAGATTAGAAAAGCCTTAGTTTACTTGAATTCCTTGTAGTAAAATAGTAAGTTATAGTTTATGAATAATGAATGATCAATTGAACTGATTCATTGCGTTCTCAATCCCTTCTCCGACCAAGCAATAAATTGCAGAATATATTTTTTCAAGCAATGCTGGCAGTATTTCTTTTTCTTCGGCGGTGAATTTTCCTAAGACATGTTGGATTGGATCATTAGATTGAAATGGACGGCCGATGCCAATTTTCAATCTAGTTATTTCATTGGTGCCTGCGAAGTCTATTACAGATTGCATTCCGTTATGTCCTCCGCTGCCTCCTTTATCTCTTATTCGTATTTCGCCAAAAGGAAGATCCATGTCATCATAAAGGATAATCAATGTACTTGATGGCATATTTAAAAATGACAAAACTTCATTAGTTGCTTTACCACTATGATTCATGAAAGTTTTTGTTAAATTAAGTACTATAGGCTCCTCTCCGATCTTAGAGTGGGTTATAGAATTAAATTTTGTTGAACTTTTTTTAATATTTTGTATATTTTGTATAATATGCTCGACTGCTTGAAAACCAATATTGTGACGAGTTTGGTCATATTTTGTTCCAGGGTTTCCAAGCCCGGTAATTATTTTCATCCCTATATGTCCTTCTGCTGGTTTGAAAAAGCAAAAAATTCTATTTCGGATATTTTTTGGGTATTGTGTTTTTCTGCGGAATCAACTTTGCTTTTGCTAGGGTTTTTGCCAATTATAATATAATTTGTTTTTTTACTTACGGAACTAGTTACAATAGCTCCATTGGTTTTTAAGAAATTTGAAATTTCTGTTCTTGTCATAGATTCCAGTGTTCCTGTTACACAAAATATTTTTCCGGTAAACATCGAAATATTTTTAGACATTTCAAGGTTTTGATTGAAGCATGTTGTATTGATCCCACATTCTTTTAACTTTTTTAACAATTTCTGATTATTTTCATCTTGAAAAAAATGAATTAGGCTGATTGCAACTTTCGATCCTATTCCAGGAACAACCATAAGATCATCAATTTGAGCTTCTAATATAGAGTCTAAATTTTTGAAATGGTTGCATAATGTCTCAGCTATTTCTGATCCCACGTGTCTAATGCCAAGACCAACTAATAGATTATTTAAGCTTTTGTTTTTACTTGATTGAATGTTTTCGATCATTTTTGTTGCTAGTTTTTCACCCATTCTATCAAGATCAATTAAATTTTCGATTTGTAAAAAATATAAGTCAGCAGCATCAAATATGACGTCATTTTCCAAAAATATTTTTACCCATTTTTGTCCAATTCCCTGAATATCCATAGCATTTTTGGATAAAAAATGATTTATTCTTTCAAATTTTTGTGAAGGGCACAAAGTATTTATGCAGTAATGTGAAGCTTCCGATGGATCACGAATAATTGGATGATTACACCCAGGACAATTAAAAGGCATAGAAAACGTACTTAAATTTTGATGTTCATCATTGTAAATGGGTTCGATAATTTGAGGTATTACATCCCCAGCTCGTTCTACTTTAACAATATCCCCGCTTCTAATATCCCTATCAAAAATATAATCATAGTTATGCAAACTGGCATGAGTTATAGTTACTCCTCCTAAAGAAACTGGGTCGAGTATTGCATATGGAGTAATTCTCCCTGTACGGCCGACACTAATTTCAATAGAAAGTAATTTTGTTGAAGTAAATTCTGAAGGCCATTTGTAAGCTATAGCCCATCGAGGTTCTCTCCCGGTATGCCCAAGAATATTTTTATGATCCTCATTATCAACTTTTATAACAATTCCATCTGTTTCATAGTCTAATTTATTATGCATATCAAGCCAGTTGAAATAATAATCATTGATTTGAGAAGTTTGAGAATAATATCTAGAGTGTTCGTTTATTGGGAAGCCTAAGTTTCTAAGCCATTCGAGTGTTTCCCAATGCGAATCGAATCTTCTTGTAGGAATTGTCGATCCCAAACCATATATGAATATTTTAAGTGGCCGTTTGGCTGTGATTAATGGATCTAATTGACGTACTGAACCTGCAGCAGTATTCCGAGGGTTGGCGTATGTAGGCAATCCATCATATTCTCGCTGGATATTAAGTTCATTAAATGCTTTTTTTGATATATATACTTCTCCTCTTACCTCTAAAGTCTCTGGAGGATTCCCAAAAAGCTTGAGAGGTATTGTGTGAATAGTACGTAAATTATCAGTAACATTTTCTCCTTCAAATCCATTTCCACGGGTTGAACCTTCTATAAATATCCCATTTTCGTATCTTAATGAGATTGCTAAACCATCAATTTTTAGCTCGCAAGTGATTCCAAAATCTGAATTTAAGGTTCTTTTTGTTCTTTCGACCCATAAATCCAAATCTTCTTTGTTAAAAGTATTTCCCAAGCTCATCATTGGTGGATTGTGTTGAATTGATTCAAAATCTCTAGACTTTTTTTCACCTATTCGTTGAGTAGGCGACTCTGGAACAATAATCTCAGGATGGTTTAGCTCAAGATCCTTTAGTTCTTTGTATAATCTATCGTAATCAGCATCACTTATGTCTGGGTTGTCTAAAACATGATACTTATAACTGTGTTCAGATAGAATTTCCCGAAGTTTATATGCTTTTGCTGATATTTCTGAGTCCATAAAGACATGCCTTTACAATGGATTTCTAATATACATTATAGATCGGATAGCTACAATATTTCGATAAATACAAAGATTTTCATACTTAGAGATAATAGACTTTGATAAATCATTTATATATAATTTACATTCGTTAATTATAAAATTAATGGAGGGGTTTTGGCAGACGTACGGCCTTTTAAAGGCATCCGATATAATTCAAAATCATTACAGATTGGATCTGTTCTGTGTCCTCCTTTTGATCAAATAACACCTTTTGCAAAGAATGATCTTCTCGATAGAGATTCACTCAATATTGTTCGACTTGAAGCTCCAATATTGGGTTTGCCTGAAGAAGAACATTCAGAGGCATACTTTAATGCTTCTGAATTACTAAAAGAGTGGTTAGATCAGTCGATTTTTACTCGCGAGGAAAAATCGGCATATTATTTAGTGAGAGAAACTTTTGGGAATAATTTGCAGATTAGATTAGGACTTTATGCTGTTGTAGGAATTGAAGATTATAATTCTGGAATGATTTTACCACACGAACATACTAGAAAAGGCCCAAAGGAAGATCGTTTAAGGTTAATGGAAGCTTGCAACGCTAATTTCAGTCCAATAATGGTTTTATACCGTGGAGACCAAGAGATTGCTGATCTTTTATCTTCTCAAATGATTTCAAAAAAACCAGACTATTCTGCACAATACATGGGAAATTTTACCTACGAGGTTTGGATAATTACCGAACAGACTATTTTGAAAAAGATTCAAGGATTTTTCGACCAAAAAAGTTTGTTTATAGCTGATGGGCATCATAGATATGAGACTGCTTTGGCCTATAAATCCAGCATGGATAATAATGTAAAAAATGATTCTGGCTACAATTTTGTTATGATGTGCCTAATAGACATTATGGATACTGGACTAAAGTTAGAATCCTTCCATAGAATTATAAATGGTCTTTCTGACGAACAGTTAGACCAATTTTATTCAATAATCGATAAATATTTTATTGTTGAAAATGTTGATTTTGGATTAACAGGAAATTTTGATTTAGATGAAATAATGCAACTTATTGAAAGCAGAAATCAGGTTAAAACTACTTTTGGTCTATTAGATGTAAGAAATAACAAATTTTTGATTTTCAGTATTGATGAATCTTCAAAAGTTGATTTTATTACCAAACCGGAAGTATCAGAATTTCTTAATTGTGAGCCTTGGGTTTTACATTCACTCTTGATAGATCCATTATTAAGTGAAATGAATTCAGACAAAATTAGTTTAGAATTTGTCTACGAAATTGCATTAGTAAGAAATATTATTAATGAAGATCAGGATTCATTGATAATATTTCTTCCATGTATGGCTCCGGAAGTTTTTGAGAGTTTAGTTAAAAAGGGGGCAAGAATGCCACCCAAGAGTACTTATTTTTCTCCCAAATTGCCTACTGGTTTAGTTATGAATATTTTGGACTAGTAGGCCTAGATTATTAAGAATGGATTATTTATTAAGTTAGTAGGAATATATGGTATTAAGTGATGCTGACATAAAAATTGCGATAGAAAAAAGAGAAATTATAATT
>CEUZ01065496.1_pt1 | contig 15808 bp, 13 predicted proteins | sample 361511 | NCBI WGS metagenome assembly CEUZ01 (sample SAMEA2622822, study PRJEB7988) | marine metagenome | biome: marine biome (ENVO:00000447); feature: surface water layer (ENVO:00002042); material: "saline water (ENVO:00002010), including plankton (ENVO:xxxxxxxx)" | depth 5 m
TACCATCCTACAAATTCCGCTGAACCATAAACACCTTTTAGGTTTGAGCCTTTTATTTCTAATTTATTATCTAATTCTGACCCAATAGCCAAAACAACAACATCATAAATTTTTCTTATTTCATCAATTGAAATATCTTTTCCAATTTCAATATTCCCAAAAAAATTGACTTGTTCCTTTTTTGCTATCTTGGAATAGATAGCAGTTATTTTTTTTGTTGTTTGGTGATCAGGCGCAACTCCTCCTCTAATTAGACCAAAAGGTGTTGGTAAACGGTCAATTATATCGATGTTAGAATTTAATTTTTTTGAAATAGATTCGGCAGTATAAAATCCACTTGGACCAGAACCTATTACAACAACGCTAGGACCTTTCATAATTATTTTTAATTTAAATTATTACAGATATTTATGCTTTTTTCAAAGCTTGTTCTAAATCTTCAAGAATATCGTCTATATGCTCAATTCCTACTGATAATCTAATATAACCCGGGGTTACACCTGTAGCAAGTTGTTCATCAGATGTGAGTTGTGAATGTGTTGTGCTAGCTGGATGTATTGCTAAACTTCTTGAATCTCCAATATTAGCTAGGTGATAAAATAATTTTAAATTATTAATGAATTTTTTTCCTGATTTTAAACCGTTTTTTAATTCAAATCCGCATAAACCACCATATCCGCCAGATAAATATTTATCAGCTCTTTTTCTAAATTTTCCTGACATCAAACCAGGATATATAACTTTAGATACTTTAGAATGTTTGTTTAGGTAATTTGCAACTGCAAGTGCATTTTGTGAATGTCTTTCAATTCTCAAAGGAAGAGTTTCTAAACCTTGGATAAAATTATAAGCATTAAATGGACTCATGCATTGTCCGCAATCTCTTAATAACGTAACTCGCGCTTTAATAATATATGCAATTGGGCCCAACGGTTTGACAGCTTCAGTCCAGACAGCTCCATGGTAATTTGGGTCTGGTTCATTAAGCATTGGAAATCTGTCTCCTTGTTTTTCCCAATCAAAATTTCCACCATCTACAATTATTCCTCCAATAGAATTTCCATGACCACCTATATATTTTGTACATGAAGAAGCTTCAATTGCTGCACCATGTTCAAAAGGTCTGCACAAGCCGTATGCAGCTGTATTATCCATAATTAAAGGTATTCCAAGTTCTCTACCAATATCTGATACTTCTTTAATAGGAAAAACTTGTAATTTTGGGTTAGGTAATGTTTCGGCATAAATTGCTCTGGTTTTATTATCTGCGGCATCTCTAAATTTTTCTGGATCTTCGGGGTCAACAAATCTAACTTCAATTCCCATCGTAGATAAGGCGTTGTTAAACAAATTCCAAGTTCCACCATATAAATCAGTTGAACTAATAACATTATCACCGGCATGCGCAATATTTTGTAAAGACATCATAGATGCAGCTTGTCCTGATGAAACTGCAAGAGCTGCTGCTCCACCTTCTAATTTAGTAATTCTTTCTTCTAAAACAGCACATGTTGGGTTCATTATTCTTGAATAAATATTTCCAAACTCTTTAAGAGCAAATAAATTAGCAGCATGTTCAGTATCGTTGAATTGATAAGAAGTTGATTGATAAATTGGCACTGCTACGGCATTAGTTGTTTCATCTTTTCTATGCCCAGCATGTAATACTATTGTTTCTTTTTTTGGACCTGTTTTTTTTAACATAATATTTTATTTTATTATCAACAATGTATTATAGTTAATTGATAAAATTGTCAACTATTTATTTACATATTTTTTTCGTTAATTATATATAATATACATTTTTTTTTGTGAAATTATGAAAAATATTAATAACTTAAATTATATTTATTGGTGGCTAGTAATATGTTGTTCTTTGGTTTTTATTATGGTTTTTATTGGAGGTTTAACAAGATTAACTGAATCTGGATTATCAATAGTTGAATGGAATATATTTAAAGGCATACTTCCTCCTTTAAAAGACACCGATTGGATAGATTTATTTGAAAAATATAAAAAATATCCAGAATTTTTGTTAGTAAATAAAAACATTAATTTAGATCAATTTAAGTTTATTTTTTGGATGGAATATATTCATCGTATATGGGGTCGTTTAATTTTTTTAGTTTTTTTTATTCCACTTATAACTTTTTTAATTAAAAAATTAATACCCAAAAAATTTATAAAACATTTTTTTATAATTCTTTCTTTAATTATACTCCAAGGTTTTTTTGGGTGGTATATGGTAAAAAGCGGATTAATAAACAAGCCAGATGTAAGCCACTATAGATTGTCACTTCATTTAGTTACAGCATTTATTATATATGGATATTTGTTATTTATTACCTTTTGTATTTATGATTTAAAAAAAAATAGAAAAAAAATATTTACAAAAAATAAAAATCTAAGATTTGTTAATTTAATTTTGATATGTTTAATTGTTGTTACTGTATTTTCTGGTGGTATGGTTGCTGGCTTAGATGCAGGACTAACATATAATACATTTCCATTTATGGGAGAGAAGTTAATTCCAATAGATATTTGGTATTTAGAACCAAAATTTTTAAATTTTTTCGAAAATCCAGTAACAGTTCAATTTGATCATCGTGTTTTAGGAGTAACGACTTTATTTCTTACTATTATTTTTTGGATTTGCATAATGTTAAATGATTTATCTTTAGATATAAAAAAGAAAGCAACTATTCTTTTAATAGTTGTTTTTATTCAAATCATATTTGGGATAGCTACATTGCTATCATATGTAAGCATACCGATAGCAATAATGCATCAATCTGGAGCTTTAATTTTATTCTCCATATCTATATGGACTTTAAAAAGCTTACCATTCGTGTCCAAGTGATATAAAAAAACCTTCTTGCCCCGCATCACCACTATATCCAGGTGCATTATGATATGTTATAGAAGTGTCTAATCCTAACACATCTCCAAATCCTAAAGTTATATAGTAATAATCCCAACTATCAACATCATTAGCTTTTTCAGCATCTCCTTCTAGATCATCTATATCTACATTTCCATAAGTGTAGGCTAATGATAAAGATGTTCCAGGAATTGGAGCTTCTATACCAAATTCACTATATATAGCATCTGGGGTATTTGCTCCAAACCACTTAGGTGCATATGCTAAATAAACATAGGGCGATACACTAAAATCATCAGCAATTGCTTTGACAGGGATTTCAGTTCCGACTGAAAAATAATATTCATTAAACTGAACTTCGTTGGATTCTCCAGGATATAAATAATATAGATCACCAATATCAAAACTTAATGGACCAAGGTCAAAAGCATAACCTGCATAGACATCAAATTCTGCTCCATGGGTACCATTAGTTATAGATCCAGTCCAAGCCCCTAAATACAACCCACTAGAATGACCAAGATCAACTCCTATAGCAGGGGACATATCTTTTGAACTTTGACTTTCTCCTCTCCAAACATAATGGGATGACCAGCTAGCATTATAACCAATGCTTACGCCTGTTGCTTTTTCTAAAGATTCACGAGAAAGATTTAATTCAGCAGCGTATGCAATATTGCTAGCAAACAAAGCCGCTGAGGTAAGTAACATAATTTTCTTCATAATAAAATACTCCTTTTATAAATATCAAGCAATTACTATGCCAAATATACAAAATATACTTTTATTACTTACTTCCCCAAGATTTTGAAGTGAAGATTATCCATGAATAATCATTATTGGTATTACGTTTATAGATACCTTCACTAGATGTAACAGATATTGTTTTCGATTTTCTATCACATTTACTTTCTTTTTTTTTAAAAGAGAAATTAGGATGATTTTTGTAAAATTCTTTTTTTTTTTTGGTATATTTTTTTTTACTTTTAAATTCTGTTTGGCAATCATTGATTTGAAAAAAAATAAAATTTAAAGATTTTTTTTGTGCAAATATTATTCCTTGAGTTATATTTTTTTTGTTATCTTTGTTCGCAAATTGAAAAATAACATCTTGTTTTTTATTAGCTAAATATAGGCCTTTAGATGCGTATTTAGATATAATTTCTAAGTTTTCATCTTTAAAAATAAAATCATCTAATTCTTTATCCTCATCTTTATATCTAATTTTATTTAAAGCTATTTTTATTTTATGAGGTTCTATTAAAATAGGATGAACTGTAGCTTTTAAATCTCTATTTTTAACTAGTATACTTGAAATAAGACCGATTTTTCCTTTTTCATCTTCATTCCATAAAAAAGAATTAAGTACGTTTAATGGATTTTTATAACCATCCTTATATATTATTGATGAATCAGCCTTTAATTGAAAAAATATTAAAAAAAAAATAAAGAAAGAAGAAATAAGAGTTTTCATTAAAAATTTTTTTAAATTTAGTTCCACGATTTAGAAGTTAAAACAACCCAACCTTTACCTATTTTATTTTTTCCTGAGTACACTCCATCGCTAGCATCGCCAGAAATTACTCTTTTAATATCATAATCATAACCTTGATAATCTTCATTTATTTTTTCAAAAATAATATTTATTCTTCCTCTTTCTATAAAAAGATAACCGGCCGTTGTATCAACAGTTGTAGGAAGCACAAACCATTTCTTTCTTAATTGAAATACTTCAAATAATATGTCTTGATTTCTATTTGCTTGTTTTAAAGCTTCTGGAATTTTTTTACCTAATAATTCAATATTTGCTTCTGAAAAAACTGGTTTTCTTTCACTCTTTCTTCCTTTTTTATCAATCAATACATAATTAATTTTTTCTAATGAATTTGAAATTGTATCTACAGAAATATTAATTGGATGTATTGTTTTGTTTTTATCTCTACCTTTGACTGGTATTGTTTTAACTATTGCTATATATTGTTTTCCTTTTTTCCATATATATGTAGATTCTTGTGATTGAGGATTGGTGTAAACTCCACTTTCCTCCCAGCGTTTTTTTATTCCGCATGAGCTAGTAATAATAAAAGCTATTAAAATAAAAATTTTTAGAAATTTAGTAATCATTAGAAAATTATAAAAAAAGAAATATTTTAATATATAATTTTGTTATTTTAAAGAAATGAAAATTAATATATATGAATACTATAGAAACTACATTAACAAAAAATCATAAACAAGAGAATTTTCCTGTTGGATCATGGTTGCTTTCAAAAGAAATTAGGCCTCAAATATTAGTTTTTTACAAGTTTGCAAGAGCAGCTGATGATATTGCTGATAGCCCAAAATTAAATCCAAAAGAAAAAATTAGGAGATTAAATTTATTTAAAGAAGCTATTAAAGGTAACAAAGCAAAAGTTTCTAAAGTTTTTAAGCTAAAAAAAGTATGCAAAGAGAATAAGATTAATTTAAATCACGCTTTAAATTTATTAAAAGCATTTAAACAAGATGCAGTTAAAAAAAGATACAAAAATTGGTCTGAGCTAATAAATTACTGCAAACATTCAGCGGTTCCTGTTGGAAGATTTGTGATAGATCTACATAAAGAACAAAGTATAACCTATAAATATTCAGATCCATTATGTATTGCGCTTCAAATTTTAAATCATATTCAAGATTGTAAAGATGATTATAAAAACATAGATAGAGTTTATTTACCTTCAACTTTTCTAAAAAAACATAATGTAAAATTGGATCAGTTAAATAAAGGGTACACTGAAAAAAATTTAAGGTTTGCAATAAATGATATTTTAATTCATACAGAAAAATTAATTAAACAAGCAGAAAAAAATAAGAAGTTAATGAAAAATAAAAAATTATTAAATGAAACATCTTTTATTTTAGAAATTGCAAAAAGCTTAATTGAATTATTAAAAAAAAAAGATCCATTAAAAAATAAAGTAGTTTTAAATAAGTTTGATTACATGAAATGTTTCGCAAAAACCTTTTTTTAATTATTTAATAATTTAAAATTCTTGTTAAAAAACAAAAATATAATTAAGTATCCAAAATCTTCATTTTACTGGGGAATAAGAATTTTAAACAAAGAAAAAAGAGACGCAATGTTTTCAATATATGATTTTTGTAAAAAAGCAGATTCAATTGCTGACAACAATAATTCAGAAAAAGAAAAAAAAAGAAAGATTAAAAAATTAAAAAAAGAAATTAATGAAATATATAGAGATAATTTGAATAATGCTTTTAGAAGAAATTTAAAATACTACATAGAAAAATACAAATTAGATAAAAAATATTTCTTAGACATAATTTCAGGTGTGGAAATGGATATAAACAATATTATGATTTGTCCAAAAAATAATATTTTTAAATTATATTGTTATAGAGTGGCTGGTGCTGTAGGAATGATAAGTTTAAAAATCTTTGGATGCTATAATTTTAATTCAAAAAATTTTGGTCTACGTCTAGCAGATGCTTTACAAACAACAAATATACTAAGAGATATAAAGCAAGATGAAAAAATGGGCAGATTATATATTCCTATTGAAATATTAAATAGTTCAGGAATAAAAAAAAATAAAATAACACATATATTAAATGATAAAAAATTTCCAGAAGCATGCGAGAAATTATCAGAATATGCGGACAAAAATTTTGAACTTGCAAATAAATATTTAAAATTATCAGAAAAAAAAAATCTAAAATCAGCAATTTTAATGATGAACACTTATAAGCTACTATTAAAAAAGTTAAAAAAAAAGGGTTGGGATAGTTTTGAAGAAAGAGTTAATTTAACAAAAATAGAAAAATTTTATCTTTTTATTAAAGGAATAATTTTCTAATTGAAAAAATCTATACACATAATTGGTGCGGGACTAGCCGGGTTATCTTGTGCTATTAATTTATTAAAAGAAAATAATAAAAAAATTATTCTTTACGAAGCAACTTCATTATTAGGTGGCAGATGTAGATCTTATGTAGATAAAGATCTTAAATGTAAGTTAGATAATGGAAATCACTTAATAATAAAAGCATATAAAAATACTTTTAATTATTTAAAACAAATAAAGGCAACTGAAAGACTAATAGCTAATGATAAAACTTTTTATCCTTTTTTTGATATTAAGAAACTTGAAGTTTGGGACGTTAAACCTTTTTCTTTTTTTTTACCATGGTGGATTCTTTTTAGTTCATGCAGGCCTAAAAATGTTTCTATTTTAGATTTTATTAAAAGTTTGAAATTAATTTTTGCAAAAAAAAATGAAACAGTTGCAAATCTATTAGAAAAAAATACTAATATTTATAATAAATTTTGGAAACCTTTTACGATTGCAGTCCTTAATACACACCCTAATGAGGCATCAGCAAGATTATTAAGAAAAATTATTATAAAAATATTATTCTTTAGTAAGAATCCTCTGCAACCATTTGTAGTAAAAAATTCTCTTGAAGATAGCTTAATTAATCCTGCAATTAAAAAGATTTTAAAACAGGGTGGTAGAATAAAATTTAATGCTAGGTTAAAGAAAATTAAATTTAAAAATAATTTAGCAAATGAGATGGTGTTTAATGATAACTCTATAAAAATTAGCGAGAATGAAAGCGTTGTCTTAGCAGTAACTCCAAATATTGCATCGAAAATTTTGCCAAATTTAAAAACACCTAAAAAAACTAACTGTATATTAAATATTCACTTTAAATTAAGCAAAAAACATAAAGAAATAAAAATTCGACAAGGATCTTTTTTTATTGGAGTAATTGGAGGAACGGTTGATTGGATATTTAAAAAAAAAAATATATTATCAATTACTATAAGTGCAGCTAATTATCTAAATTCACTAAATAATAATGATATTTCAAACTTAGTATGGGAAGATGTAAAAAAAGTATTTAATTTAAAAACATGTGAAAAACCAAAATATAAAATTATAAGAGAAAAAATGGCAACATTTGTTCAAAGTCCTAAAGAACTTTTTAGAAAACCAAGTATGCATACTAAATATAAAAATATTTATTTAGCAGGTGATTGGATTGATACTGGATTACCAGCAACAATTGAAGGTGCAATTACATCTGGATATAATGTGGCTAATTATATAAAAAAAATTTAAATGAAATTAAACAAAATCTTAGAGCACTGCAAAAAGAAACTACTTAGTGAACAAAAAAAAGATGGTCATTGGGTATATGAATTAGAAGCTGATACAACAATACCGTCCGAATATATATTAATGAATCATTTCTTAGGTTTAAAAGAAGAAAAGCTAGAAAAAAAACTTGCAGCATATATCAAAAAAAAACAAAATCCTGATGGAGGTTGGCCATTATTTTGGAAGGGAGAATCTAATATTAGCACAAGTGTAAAAGCATATTATGCTTTAAAACTTAGTGGTGAAAAAATATCAGAAAAATTTATGGTTAAAGCAAAAGACAAAATTTTAGAATTAGGAGGAGCTGAAAATTGTAATGTTTTTACTAAAATAAGCCTTGCATTATTTGAACAAATTTCATGGAAAAAAATTCCTTGTATGCCTATAGAAATAATGCTTTTACCTTCATGGTTCCCATTTCACATTAACAAAATATCATACTGGTCAAGAACGGTTGTGGTGCCTCTTTTAATAATTTTAGATAAAAAACCAAAAGCAAAAAACCCTAAAAGGATTTATATAAAAGAACTTTTAGAAAACAAAAAAAAATTAAATATAAATTATGGAAAACAATCTTTTTTCTTTTTTTATTTATTCAAAATAATTGATAAAGTTTTAAAAATTTTATTACCTTTTATCCCAAAAAATATTAAGAAAGAAGCAATTGATAAAGCTAAAACTTTTATGGTTGATCGTCTTAATGGAATTAATGGTTTGGGTGCTATTTTTCCAGCAATGACAAACTGTACTAAAGCTATGTACTTACTCGGTCTTAAAAAAGAATATAAAGTTTCTTTAAAAAGTGTTAAAAATTTAATTACACACAAAAAAGATTTTAGTTATTGCCAACCATGTTTTTCTCCAATTTGGGATACTGGTCTGAACGGACTATCGCTATTAGAATCAGGTTTAACTTTAAAAAATCCTGCAATTAAGAAAGCTTGTAAATGGTTGGAAAAAAAACAAATTTTAAATTTAAAAGGTGATTGGGCGCACAATAATAAAAATCTAATACCAGGAGGATGGGCCTTTCAATATGACAATGACTTTTATCCTGATGTAGATGATACAGCGGTTGTGGCTATGTTTTTAGATCGTGCAGGATATAAAAATAAAAAAATAATTCAAGTCGCATGTGAATGGATTTCTGGAATGCAGTCAAAAAATGGGGGTTGGGGGGCATTCGATAAAGATAACACTTATCATTATTTAAATAATATACCATTCGCTGATCATGGAGCACTTCTAGATCCTCCAACTGCTGATGTTTCAGCAAGGTGTATTTCTATGCTTAGTCAAATTGATAAAAATAAGTACAAAGAAAAAATTGAAAAAGGAGTGAAATTTTTAAAAAAAGAGCAAGAAGATGATGGATCGTGGTTTGGTAGATGGGGTACAAATTATATCTATGGGACTTGGTCAGTTTTACATGCTTTAAAAGCTTCCGGAGAAAATATGGATGAAAAATACATAAAAAAATCTATATCGTGGATAAAAAGTAAACAAAATGAAGATGGAGGTTGGGGAGAAGATTGCGCCACATATTGGAAAGAAAAAAAGGAAATGCCTTCAATAAATAGTATGCCAAGTCAAACATCTTGGGCGATTTTGAGTTTACTTACTACAGAAAATGTAAATGATCCTTCAATATTGAAAGGTATTGAATTTTTAAAAAGAAGTTTTGATAAAAAAAAATTATGGACAGACAATACCTTTAATGCTGTTGGTTTCCCCAAAGTATTTTATATTACATATCACGGATACTCTAAGTATTTTACAAATTTAGCAATTTCAAGGTATAGGAATATAAAAAAAGGTTATAAAGCAAATAAAGTTTTTGGCTTATAGAGTTATTCATTATAGTGATAGAGTCCATATAAATAATAAATTTGAGTAATAATATAAAATACCTTATTTAAGTATTAATAATTTTTTTATTAACTTTTTAGAAAGGAATTTTATATGAAAAAATTAAGTTTTATTTTTTTAGCATTAATTGCTATTTTTGTTAATTCAACTGCTTACGCTGTTGAAGCAAGAACACCAACTGTCTCAATATCTCAAGCATTGCAAGATGCGAGAAGCAAAGACAATTTTGCTACTTTAAAAAGTGCCAAATTTGATGTTAAAGAAAAACTTTATAACATTACTTATCTTACAAAAGATGGCGATTTTAAAACAATTAAAATCAGTAAAGTAAGCGGTAAAGAAGTTAAATAATTTTTTTTTGAAAATGGTCTCTACGGAGACCATGCTTCTTTAGTTTTATTTTACAGCTAATTCTTCTTGGCTCTCTTTTTCTTCTTTAATACTTTTTGTAGAATCTCTTACTAACTTTTCAAAAACATATTCTGCTGGCCTTTGATTATTTAATGGTATATCAGCCACCATTTCGCCATCAGTTTTCGGACCAAACAATGCGACTTTTAAAGTTTTTAAAGGATTTTTAATCGAATCTTCAGCAGCAGTTGGTTCATAACCGCAATGAACCATGCAATCTGCGCATTTTTCATAATTTCCAGTTCCATATTTATCCCACTCTGTTGTTTCCATCAATTCTTTAAAAGTTTTTACATATCCCTCACCAAGCAAATAACAAGGTTTTTGCCATCCAAATATATTTCTAGTTGGATTGCCCCATGGAGTACATTTGTAATTCTGATTACCGGCAAGAAAATCTAAAAATAATGAAGATTGGCTAAAAGCCCATTTTTTTCCTTTACCTAATTTAAAAATATCTCGAAAAAAATTCTTTGTTTTTTTTCTTTTTAAAAAATTTTTTTGATCTGCTGCTCTTTCATATGCATAACCTGGAGATACAGTAATTCCATCAACTCCTAAATCTGTAACAAAATCAAAAAATTTTGCAGTTCTTTTTGGAGTCATTTGATGAAACAAAGTGCAATTAACATTGCATCTAAAGCCTTTTTGTTTTGCTACTTTGATAGCATCAATAACTTTTGTATATACTCCTCCACGACAAACTGAGTGATCATGTTCTTTTTCTAACCCATCTAAGTGGATTGAAAAAGTTAAATATTGTGATGGTTTAAATAAATCTAGTTTTTTTTCTAGTAAAAGTGCATTTGTACAAAGATAAACAAATTTACCTTTATCGGTTATTCCTTTGACTATTTCACCAATCTCTTTATGTACCAATGGTTCTCCTCCAGGTATTGAAACCACAGGAGCACCACATTCATCTACAGCATCTAAACAATCTTTGACGGACATTCTCTTATTTAGTATTTCATCTGGATAATCTATTTTTCCACATCCAGCACAAGCCAAATTACAACGGAATAATGGCTCTAACATTAAAACTAATGGATATTTTTTATTTCCTTTTATTTTTTGCTCAAAAATATATTTTGCCACTTTAACTTTTTGTAATAAAGGTATTCCCATATATTTAAACAATCAGCTCCTTTTTATCTTTTTTATATCTTATACCTGCTGGCAGTTTAAACTCAACTTTTTCTTTAATACCATCCATCACTTTCACATTTGATTTTTCAATTTTTTTTAGCTCGTCAACTACTTCCATAACAACCGCTTCAGGAGCAGAGGCCCCAGCAGTAATACCAACTGTTTTTACATTTTTTAACCAATCTTTGTTTATATCTGAAGGACCATCAATTAAATAGCTAGGTATATTTATTTCTCTTCCAATTTCTTCTAATCTTTTAGAATTTGAACTATTCTGCGAACCAACGACAAGTAATAGATCAACGTGTTTGGCCAAATCTCTTACGGCTTCTTGTCTATTAGTAGTTGCGTAACAAATATCTTCAACACCAGGGCCTACAATATTAGGAAATCTCGTTTCCAACTCTTTTATTACATCTTTAGTATCGTCAACGCCAAGCGTGGTTTGAGTTACATATGCTAATTTATTTTCATCTTTAACTTTTAATTTCCTTACATCTTCTTTTGTTGATACTAAATGAACACCTCCAGGAATTCTTCCTTGCGTACCTTCGACTTCAGGGTGGCCTTCATGTCCAATTAAAATTATTTCATAACCCTTTTTAGCGTATTTTATTCCTTGGTTATGTACTTTTAAAACTAGAGGGCATGTTGCATCCAGCACTGGTAACTTTCTACTTTTTGCATCATCTTCCACTCTTCTAGAAACACCATGTGCGCTAAAAACTGTTACAGCATCATCCGGAATTTCTTTTATTTCCTCAACAAAAACCGCTCCCTTTTGTTTTAAATCCTCTACCACTCTTTTGTTATGAACAATTTCATGTCGTACATAAACAGGCGGTCCGTAAATTTTTAGAGCTTCTTTAACTATATCTATAGCCCTATCTACGCCTGCGCAAAAACCTCTGGGTTGTGCTAAAATAATTTTCATTTTTTTTATTTTATCAAACTAAAATTACATTTCTACAATAACCGTTGTCAATAAACCATTTAATAGCATCTCTTAGTGCAGATTTAGCTGATTTATGTTTATAATCTAATTCTTTTTTAGCTTTTTCGCTAGAATAAAACATTTTTTTTTCAGCCATTCTAATCATATCAACAGTTAGAATTGGGTATTTAATATTAAATAATCTAGCAAAAACTTCAAAAATATATCCTATAGGATAAAGGGGTTTTCTAGGAAGTTTTATTTTAGGTGGAGTATTTCCACATAAAGTTGAAATTATTTCTAACATTTCTTTTAAAGTTAGATTTTCTCCGCCCAATATATATCTTTCTCCAAGCTTTCCCTTATGAAAAGCCTGCATATGTCCTTTTGCTACATCATTGACGTGTACAATATTAAGTCCTGTGTCAAGATAAGCAGGAATTTTTTTCATTGCTGCGTCTAAAACCATTTTCCCTGTAGGCGTTGGTTTTATATCTCTGGGTCCTACAGGCGCAGCTGGATTTACTATAACTACTGGCAGTCTTCTTGTTTTATATAATTTTTTTACTTTTTCTTCAGCTAAAAATTTTGACTTTTTATAATGTCCAATCATCTGATCTTCATTAACTGGTGTTTTTTCATTAGCTATCCCTCCACTTATTGGTTTACCTAAAACAGCAACGCTGCTTGTGTAAACAACTTTTTCAATTTCAGAATTTACTGCCTCCTCCATTAAATTTTCTGTTCCCTTTACATTATTTTGATAAATTTCATCAGGTTTTGGGACCCATAGTCTGTAATCTGCTGCAACATGGAATAAATACTTACAATCCTTTAGACAACTTTTTAGTGAATCTCTATCTTTTAAATCACCTTCTACAGTTTCTACATTTAAATTTTTTAAATTGTCTAGAACGCTTGATTTTCTTACAAGCGCCTTTACTCTGTGGCCTTTTTTTAAAAGCTCTCTTAAAACTGCTGCACCAACAAACCCCGTTGCTCCTGTTATTAATGTTTTCATTTTTTAAAAAAATATTTTTCTAGAGGTATTAGAATTGTTAAATTTGCTAAAAATATTGAAAATAAAGATATTATTAATAATTTTCCCATACTTGAAGTACCAACATGTGATGAAAGTGATAAAACAAAAAAAGTACCTAATGTTGTTAATAAACTAAAAATAATGGCTCGTGGAGTTGTGCTATTAAAATAATCATCTAATGTTTTAAATTTTTCAGTTCTTAAAATAGTCTGGATTGAAGTTGCTGCACCTAAACCAAAAAGCAAAGGCAGGGCAATAATATTTGCAAAATTTAGATTTAGACCAAATAAACTTAGAAATGATAAAGAAAATAATAAAGCAGCAATTAAATTAATAAAAACTATAAAAACTTTTCTTAAATTTCTTAAAGTTATAAATAAAAATAAAGTAGTTAAAAATATAGAAATTGTCATAGCTTCTTTAAAAGAAGAAATTATTGTTTTTCCTGCTTCATAAGTTGTAAATGCTCCTCCAGATACATTGGGTGCATTTTTATATATATACTCAACAAATTCTTTCTTATTTCTCTGATTATTTAAATTTTCAAATGGAATAATTTCCATTCTTATTGCTCCATTAATACCAACATACCTAGATTTCAAACTTTCTGGGATATTTTCTTTTAATATCTTTTCTGCTTTTAAACTATTATTAAACTTACTTATATTTTCTCTAAAAAAATAAAAAATATCTTCAGAAAATTTTCTTTCTTTTAATTTTTTTATATATGATAAATTGATTAAAGATTTATATTTTTCATTAATTTTATTTTCTATATTTATTAGTAATTCATCCTCTTTTTTTTTTATATTTGTTTCTTTAATAATGACAGCTTCATTCATTTTAATTTCAGGAAAAAAAGTTTTGAATTGATTTATTATTTCTAATTTTTCATCTTGATTTTGAGGTACAAGATCTTCAATAAAATTTACTTCTTTTATTTTGTCTGAAAAGGAAAGATTGCTTTTTAATTTAATTCCTTCTGAAATATTTTTTACTAAAATATCAACGCTGTTTGGGTTTAAGCTTCTGTCTTTAATTAGTTCATTCATTGTAGCAACCGAAGTGCTTTGTTGATTACGTAATTCTAAAGGATTGTTATGAAATTTAATATTTTTTAAGTTAAATATAGAAAATAAAAGAAAAATAGTAGATATAGTAAAAAAAGTATTACTATTATTTTTAAAAAATGTCATGAAATTTACAAATTGAAAACTTTTTGAGTTGTTATTTTGTTTTTTATCTAAACTTTTATTAAAAATTTTTTTTATTAAAATTAAAAAAGATGGTAAAAAAAATAAAGTTAAAAACAATGAAATGAACATTCCGGTACCAGCAATAATTCCTAGCTGTGCCAATCCTTGAAAAGATGTAAATGCAAAACTAAAGAAACCAATAGCAATTGCTATTGCAGTTAATAACAATGCATTTGTTATACTTTTATTTGTTAAAAATAAGAAATCGTTTATTTCTTTACTAGAAAATTCATATGTTCTTAAAAGATAGTGGATTGAAAAATCAATGCCCAGTCCAATAAAAAGTATTGCAAAAGCAATAGATATTAAATTTAATTCGTTAAAGAAAAATAAAGCAGAAGACGTTGTCCAAATTAAACCGATTAATAAAGTAAAAAAACTAGCAAAAAGATATATTGAGTTTTTGAATGCATATAATAAAAAGATAAAAACTAAAATTAGAGAAATAGTTATTCCTTTTTTTGCACCACCTCCTAAAGTATTTAATTCATCTTGCTCCATAGGAACTGTTCCAGTTAAACGAATATTAAAATTCTTAGAGTCTGTGTGTTTATAATTTGTTTTAATATTTTCTATTTTTTTCTCTAAAAAAATTAATGAACTTTCTGAAGGAAAGAATTTTGAATAATCAAGCTTGGGTTGAAGATAAATTATCTCTCTATAGTTTAACTCATTCTCAAGAGAAAAAATATTTCCCCAAGTGAGGCTTTTTTGTTCTGTGAGATTTTTAAGTAATTTATTAATTTGATTTACATAACTATCGTTTAAATCTGCAGATAAAAAAAGATTTATTGTATTTAATAATCCGTATAAAGTTTGATCATTAGATAGTCTAGTAATAAATGGCTGATAATTAGCCATATCATCTAATCTTTCTTCTAATTCTTCTACAGATAAATATAAAATTCCATTTTTTTTAAAAAAATCTAGTTCATTAGGATAAAAAACATCGCTGAATAATTCTTCCTCGTTATTTTTTAATTCTTTATAAAATGTAGAGGCTATATCTTTGGCAATATCACCTTTTCTAGCATCAATCACTAAAATTATATTGTTTGAAAATTGAGGAAATTCTTTTTTAAATGCTATGTCATTTTTTCT
>CEUZ01276062.1_pt1 | contig 15798 bp, 14 predicted proteins | sample 361511 | NCBI WGS metagenome assembly CEUZ01 (sample SAMEA2622822, study PRJEB7988) | marine metagenome | biome: marine biome (ENVO:00000447); feature: surface water layer (ENVO:00002042); material: "saline water (ENVO:00002010), including plankton (ENVO:xxxxxxxx)" | depth 5 m
ACCAGTGATTATTAATGAAAGAAGAGATACGAATTAGAAAAATACAAACGGGTAACGCTAAAATTGGATTAATATTTAATCCACTTAGTGGACGAATTCGTAAGCATAAGGATGTGATCAAGGGCATTTTAGGAAGAATTCCTGGTGTGATTATTAGAGAAGCAAAGAGTGGGCATGAATTTAGAGAATCTGTTAAAGCATTTATAGATATTGAAATTGATTTGTTAGTTATTGCGGCTGGTGATGGTACGGTACAAGCAATATTGAGTGATTTATTCAAAGAATATATTCATAGGGATTGGCCAGTACTTGCAATAATACCCGGTGGCACAACAAATATGACAGCGCTTGATTTGGTTAAATATGATGACTTAGTAGACTCTGCAAAAAAATTAAGCGCGTGTTTGTCGGAAAACACCTTACCTATACTATTAAAAAAACATGTGTTGTGTATAGAGCAATCTGGCGTGGATAAAGTATATGGTATGTTTTTTGCAGTTGGGGTTATAGCCCGTGCTGTAATTTTCTCTCGTAGTGGGATCAAGCGGGTAGGAATTACAGGAGAAATTTATTCTGGTCTAATTATGGCATATTATGTTGTTGGCTTACTTTTTGGTCGATGTGATGGGGCATGGGCACCAGCAAAGACTAAAGTGGTGAGAGTTGGGGGCAAGAATTTTGAGGGCCACAATTCAACTCTTTTTGTTAGTGCGCTAGATCGTTTATTATTTAATACGCGCCCTTATTGGGGGGAAGAAAAAGAGTCGCTTCATGTTACTTTTGTAAAACAAGACCGACAGAAGTCTATAGGGAAGTATATAAGCTCTATTTGGACTTTAGTTTCAGGAAAAAACACATCATTCAAGAAATATGATGGTTATCATAGTCATAATAGTAGCATGTTGGAGATGGAAATAGATGATGATTATATCGTTGATGGTGAGTCCTATCATGCTGCCAGTAATAATGGCCCGCTAAGAATTTCTGCAGTAGGCCCAATTACATTTCTGACTTGGTAGCCTATTAATATATTTTATAGATTGATGACAATGACAGATTACGACTTAACATTAAAGGAAGAAACTCTGGATAGCTTAGTCTCTGCAGTTTCCTCTATTGCGGTAAGGCCTGTATCAGCAGATTTTTCAATTTTTGTTGAAGAATTAAAGTCACGTTTTGGTTCGTCGTTAGACGCTATCCTTCTTTATGGTTCTTGTTTGCGTTCTCAAGAGATTGAAGGTGGTGTAGTAGATTTTTATGTAATAGTAGATGACTACAATAATGCTTATGAAGAACATTATTTATGCTATTTTAACGAGTGGCTGCCACCGAACGTATTCTATCTTGAAATATCTGCACAGGAACGAGTGTTTCGATCTAAGTATGCAGTGATCTCAACGACGGAATTTGAGAAAGGGAATCAATATTGGTTTCATTCATATTTATGGGCGCGTTTTGCACAGCCTGTACGGTTACTCTATGCTAGGAATAAAACGCTTCGTCAACGTATTTATAATTCATTGGCACATGCGGTAGTAGCATTTCTTACAACTTCCATTAAGGCATTAGGATCATGTGTGGTAACTGCAGAAGAAATCTGGATTAAGGGATTGATGCTTACTTATGCAGCTGAATTGAGACCAGAGCGTGAGATACGCGCACGTCAACTTACAGAGTTAAACTTGGATGATTATAAATATTTGACTGAACACGCTTTGTCTAGGTTAACGGGAATTATTAAAAAAGTACCGCAGGAGAATCCGGCGCAAGGGGAGTATTATTATCAATGTTTGGTTGATGAATCTGAGCGTAAGAGATCATTGAGATTTTGGTGGTTGCGTCGTTGGCAGGGTAGGGTTCTCTCAGTGCTCCGACTTACAAAAGCGACCTTTACTTTTCGAGATTGTATTGATTATGCGGCCTGGAAGATAGAACGGCACACTGGAGTAAATATTGAGGTTACTGCAAAACTACGTCGACATCCTATTTTATTTGGCTGTAAAGTTTTCTGGAAATTATTTAGACGTGGTGTATTACGTTAATTTTATTTTTATTAATTTTATAATTATGCTATCAAAAATAAGCTTTCTACGAAGATCAGTAAGATAAAGCATATGACACAACTTATTTTACTGCGACATGGGCAAAGTATCTGGAATAGAGATAGAAGATTTACTGGCTGGACTGACGTTGAGCTTAGCCCACAAGGAATTCAAGAGGCAAGAGCAGCTGGAAATCTACTTAAGAAAGCAGGATATATTTTTGATTCATGCTTTACATCTGAGCTTAAACGCTCTACAGAAACCCTACAAATTGTCTTATCAGTGTTGGACCAAAAATACATTTCTATTCAAAAAAATTGGCGTCTAAACGAGCGTCATTACGGAGAGCTAGAAGGAATAAAAAGATGGTCAGCTGTTAAAAAATTTGGCTTTTGGCCAGTTCTAGGCTGCCAATTAAAATTTAATATCCCACCACCATTACTTGATTTTACTGATGAGCGGTATCCTGGGAATCAACTACGTTATTCGGAGATAGATAAAAATGAAATACCACGGGGAGAAAGCCTGCAACAGACATACATGCGTATGCAGCCATATTGGGAACACATAATTGCACCTGAGTTACAAAATGGAAAGAAAGTTCTTATCGTATCTCACAAAAATGTCTTGCGTACACTGATAATGAGATTAGAAGGAATATCAAACGTACAGCATACACGGATAATAAGAATTCAAATTGCTACTGCTCGTCCACTTGTTTATTCACTTAATAACAACTTGCATATTATAAAGAAACAATACATAAGTAACGTTTAATTTAGTCTATGATTTTTATGAGTTAATGCTTACTTTAACACCATATTAATTAATTTTAATATGCAACTAATTTTTTAAAAAAGTATTTCAAAACTTGTTGATAATTTATTACATAGTATCTATTTTCCAAGTAAATATCTTAATTCCCCTGATATGACTCAACATAATAAGAAGTATCCTTAGGAAACTTGGAGGAGTGGGTAATAATAACCATACATCTGAAACTCTCTTGTCTCTACGTAACCAACCGTCTAAAACCATAAGCTTTACTATTATTGATAAATTAATCAAATTATTTCTCATATGAAGACAAGGGATTTTAGTAGGTTTTTCTAATGCAAGCCAATGTACAAGACCGCCTCTTTGAAATACATTACTTATTGCATTTAGTAGGGCTGGTGGAGCAGAAGTAAGTGAAAATTTTCCTGAGAAAAATATAACATTACGTTTTGCATCAGGATAACGTGAGAAATAAATAGCTCGATTACGTCGCTTTAATTCACGATAATCTAATCCACGACCAAAAGATCCTCCACCTGTATGATGAATATATGCCTCAGGGTGTACACCTATGTGCCAATTATGCTCATAAATTCTTCTGCCTAAATCTATATCCTCATAATAACCTCTACCAAATATTGGATCAAAGCCTCCAATTTTATTAAAGGCACTTCGTCTAATTAGAAATGCATATCCTCTTAGACGATAAGTAAGAATATAATTGCCGGGTTGCCGTAAATATTGATCCAAATTTTGATTTATATAATCATTACTAATAGGCATAATAACAGCAAGCTTAGAATCAGCTAGCATTGCCGAATATAGTGGTAAAAGTATATTCTCATTTATTTTGGTATCCGAGTTAAGTACTAGAATATAAGATGCGTTTGAGCGATTTATAGCTATATTCACAGAAGCACCAAATCCTTTGTTCTTAATAGAGTGGCTAATGTGGATATTTTGATATGGTAAATTGTCCAGCATTTCATGCGTCTCTATATTAGACGCATCATCTTGAATATAAATATTACCAATAGACGTGCTTAAACAAGACACAACAGAATCGATGCAACGCTTTGTTAATACGGGCGCATTGTAAACTGGGATTACTACATCGATAGAAGGTACTACAATCTCACTCATGTAACTTAATAATATCCTTAAACTAGTTTTCTATGTAAATTTTACTCGTATCTGCTCTTCTAAAAGAGTTACATATTGGGATAGCACAACTGGCCCATTCACTTCAATTATTTCCTTTAGGAATCTTAAGCGATGTTCTTCTATATAGAAAGATTCACAGCCATTTGCAATAAAATCTTGAATTTTTATATACACATCGTCCCTACACTTCAGTTCTGTTTCAGGCATAAAATTTGCTACTGTAGATCTACCCGCATGTAAATAATCTGCTGCTAATACAGGTTTATTGAGCTTAACTGCTTCAAATGCAACTGAAGTTGCAATGTCAATAATAACATCTGACCAGTTTAATAAATGAGCAGAATGAGTATTATTATTTGCTATACTCACATTTGATAGCTTTAAGAGTGCGGCCTCTTTTGTCAATGATTGCTTCCATCCACTGCGAGTATGCGGCTTAATAATTATTTCAACATCTTTAAAAGTAGCAATCATTTGTACTACTTCGCTAACTTCCTCCCAGAAAGTTGTAAAATTTTTTTTTCTTAAAAAAATTGCAATTTTAAGCTTATTATCTGATAAATTTAGCGGTGATTCCGGTAAAAATTCAGCTAATTTTGCTAGCCATTCATCACAATATCTAGGAGAACCTAAAACAGCAATTTCTTTATTCTCTAGAAAAGGGCGAAATCGTCCTGCACATAATTCATTTGGAACAACAAGCTTATCAAACATTTTAGCAGCAGCAAATGTGTTATCTGGCTTAAGAATCCATTCTTGTCGGCGAATCAACTGGTTTGCATGTGGGCTATCGCCATGGGGTAACGATACTACACGAAACCTTTTCTTGTGTGCCAATAATATGACTTTTTCAACCCATTCAATACTAATGACTGAATTTCGTTCTATCCAATCAAATACTACTACTCCTTCGCTAATTCCTTCAAAACTGTAAAGCAACAAGCGCTCAGCAGTTTTTTTCCAAAAATACTCTCGCTTTTTAGCATTATAAATTTCAGCTAATTTACTTACCAATGGCCCCACGAGTGAGCGACGTATACCCCCAACTAATAATAATGTTTGTAAACGCCACATAACAAATTCAAGTGGCTGTAATAATTCTCTGATATGGGCTACTCGTACACCTTCAAGTTTTCTTAAAAATTCAATACGATAATCATTCTGAAACTGTTTGCTACCAATCATAATAACATCACAGTTATGCCCAGATTCAATCCATTTATAAATGACTGGGGTGATATGATCTATATCATTATAATGGCGAAGAAAGAAAAGTGCTTTCATACCTATAAATTCATTTTAAATGCCTTATTAATACACAATATATCTAGTATATGACTAGAAATCATAAGTAAAAACAAGTTAAAGAAAATCCAAAATTGTACATTGCCAGATGCTCAATTACCAGCTAAGTCGCATGCATAACTCGCAGAGATTTCCCTCTGATGGTAGGATTAGACTCAAAATTAACAATTTTATCTAATTAAAAAAGTTACTTTATTATTAATAAACGACTTAGATAACTGGATACTAAAAAACAAAAAATTACTCTAAATAAATTTCAAATAATTTACATTTACAAATGAAAACAATTGCAATAATTCCAGCACGTATGGGTTCATCGCGCTTTCCTGGCAAGCCACTTGCGACAATATTAGGTCGCACCATGATTGAGCATATCTATAAACGAGTTACTATGAGTAGTTTACTTGAGGCTACTTATATAGCTACTTGTGATAATGAAATTAAACAAGCAGCAGAGAATTTTGGTGCCCCTGTTATTATGACTTCTAGCACGCACGAGAGAGCAAGTGATCGAGTTGCCGAGGCAGCAGCTAAAATTGATGCGGAACTCATTGTCATGGTACAAGGTGATGAGCCAATGACACACCCAAAAATGATTGATACTGCAGTCATTCCATTCGAAGAGGATCAAGAGCTAAACTGTGTGAATTTAGTAAAAAGAATTAATGATGAATCTGACTTCCAAAATCCCAATACTATTAAAGTAATAATGAACTGCTATGGGGATGCGCTTTATATGTCCAGGCAACCAATTCCAACCCTTAATAAATTAGGATTTGACCATACTCTTGCTTATAAACAAGTTTGTATTATTCCATTCCGACGTGAAACTCTTTTTAAATACACTCGTTTGCCACCAACACCACTCGAACAATTTGAATCTATAGATATGCTTAGGCTACTAGAACATGGTTATCATGTAAAAATGATAAAAACGGAGTTTGATACTCAAGCAGTTGATACTGTGGCTGATTTAGCTCGTGTTGCTAAATTAATGGAATCAGATCCATTATTATCTTCATATTAAAGACTGGAATTATTATTAAAATAGGACATTATGGCAGAATTTAAGGAGTTCTCATGCAGTTAAAATCTAAATTAATTCGGTCCGAAATAACGATTGGATCATGGATTACACTAGGTCATCCTTCAATTGCAGAAATTATGGCTAATGTTGGATTTGACTGGCTTGTATTGGATATGGAACACAGTGTTTTAGAATTAAGTGAAATTCAAACATTAATCCAAGTACTTGATATGAAGAAATGTCCGGCTATTGTTCGTCTCACTTCAAATCACGCTGACCAAATTAAGCGGGTTATGGATGCTGGAGCGAATGGTGTAATGATACCTATGATCAAATCTGTTTCTGATGCAGAAGCAGCAGTACAAGCAGTTTACTATCCTCCACGAGGTAATCGTGGAGTTGGATTAGCTCGTGCACAAGGTTATGGTGCAGAGTTTCAGAAATACAGAGACTGGTTAGAAAAGAATGCTGTAATCATAGCAATGATAGAGCATATAGATGCTGTTAATTCAATTGATGCAATACTTTCTGTAGATGGAATTGATGCCTATATCATTGGCCCTTACGATTTATCTAGCTCAATGGGACATATAGGGGAATTTAACCACCCTGCGGTAATTTCAGCAATTGAAAAAGTATTGAAGGTTGGAAAAAAATTAGGAAAACCTGGTGGCATTCATGTAGTGGAACCAAACCAAGAGGAATTAAGACAAAGAATTGCAGCTGGTTTCAGTTTTATCGGTTATGGACTGGACATTAGAATCTTAGATACACTTTGCCGTAATCACATTCAAAATATAAAGGCAAGTTTATGAGAAAACTTGTAATTTCTACTTCTTCTTTTGATATACAGGATAATTCTAGCCTAAATTATTTAGTAAATTCTGGAATGCATATTGTTTGTAATAATTATAAACGAAAGCTTACCGAAGATGAGGTTATAGAGTTACTTGGAGAAGATGCCATTGGGATGATTGCAGGAATTGAACCTTTGACTGAGCGTGTTTTTTCTTCAGCTAAAAATTTAAAAGTAATATCGCGCTGCGGAGCGGGCCTAAATAGTGTTGCACTTGATGCAGCAAAGCTACATGGCATCTCTGTTTTTAATACACCTGAAGCTCCAGCCCAAGCTGTAGCTGAGCTTACAATAGGATTGATGCTAACTGCTTTAAGACGAATCTGTCAGACTGATCGGATGCTGCGGACAAATGAATGGCCAAGAATGCAAGGACAATTATTTGCGGCCCAAACAGTAGGTATAATAGGATTGGGACATATTGGAAAACGTGTTGCACATTTAAGTCAGGCCTTTAATGCAGCGGTCATTGCCCATGATCCGTATATTGATCCAACATTACATGGAGTGGACTCAGTATTGCTAGATGAACTATTTGCTAAAGCAGATATAATTAGTCTTCACTTGCCTTACACTACTGACACACATCATCTCTTAGACGCAAAGTCAATTGCATGCATGAAGCCTGGTTCTATAATAATAAATACTGCTCGAGGTGGTCTTATAGATGAATCTGCTTTGGATGAGGCATTAATTTCTGGGCATTTAGGTATGGCTGCTCTAGATGTTTTTGAACATGAGCCGTACTATGGTCCTTTAATCAAAAATGATAAATTGATTTTGACATCACATATTGGCTCATTAGCTAAAGAATCACGAAAATGTATGGAATTAGAGGCAGCAGAAAATCTATTGAAGGGTTTAATTAATAGCGGTTTAATTAAGGGCCAGGCCAATGTCTAAAGAAATTGCAATTGTTTTTGGTGCAAGTGGCTTTCTTGGTAGCCATGTAGCTGAGGAGCTTTCCAAAGATGGTTATCAAGTACGATTATTTGATTGCACCTCATCAGATTTTAAGAGAAGCGATCAAGAAATGATCGTTGGTGACATTATGAATCTGGAAGATGTAACAAAAGCCATAGAAGGTGCATCTATAGTATACAATTTTGCTGCAATTGCAGATATCGATGAGGCTAATGAGAGGCCATTAGCTACTGCAGAAGTCAATATTATTGGAAATATGAATGTTTTGGAAGCTTCCCGAATAGCTGGAGTTCGCCGCTTTATCTTTGCTAGCAGTGTATATGTATATTCGGAATCCGGATCTTTCTATCGTGCTAGTAAACAGGCAGCAGAGCGATTTATTGAAACCTATCAAGACCGCTATGGATTAGATTACACCATTCTCCGATATGGCTCACTATATGGAAGAAGGACTGATGACCGTAATGGCATTTATCGAATGTTACATGAAGCAATTGAGAGTCACTCTATTACTTATAAAGGTAGTGGTGAATCTATCCGTGAGTATATTCATGTGGAAGATGCTGCACGTATGAGTGTACAGATATTAGCTTCAGAGTTTGCTAATCGCCACCTAATTCTTACAGGACAGGAAAGAATGCGTATCAAAGATGTCATGACAATGATCTCTGAAATCATGCCATGGCCTGTAAAGCTTAATTTTGATGAGGCTAATACTTTGCATCATTATGAAATAACGCCATATGCATTTCAGCCGCGTCTTGGTCGAAAATTAGTGCTCAATGAACATGTTGATCTTGGACAGGGCTTATTAGATTGTCTTAGAGGAATTTATAAAGAACTGAACCATTCAGATATAGAGGATGATTCTACAATTGCAGAGTCAGATAACAAAGCATGAGAGGAGATAATTGGCAGTCCATAATTTTTGATTTTGATGGGGTAATAGTAGAGTCAGCTGATATTAAAACAAGTGCATTTGCAGACCTTTATCAGTCTTATGGTGCCTCAATAGTAAAAGAAGTAGTACGTTATCACAAATTAAATGGTGGTTTGTCTCGCTACAAAAAATTTCATTATTTTCAACAACATTTATTGAAAAGATCGCCACTAACACAGAGTGAAGAAGAGAAACTTGATGAAACCTTTTCTAGGCTAGTAGTTAATGCTGTAATTAATAGTGATTCGGTACCTGGTGCGGATAAATTCATACAAATTGAGGCATCTAGAATTCCACTTTTTATAGCATCGGGTACACCTGAAGCAGAGCTAAATAAAATAGTTGCCCACCGTGGACTGAATGCTTATTTCACCGGAGTACGTGGCTCACCAAAATCAAAAGAAACCATCATCGCAGAAATACTTTCTGCTCATGATTTCACACCAGAACGTGTTCTTATGATTGGTGATGCTATCATTGATTACCAAAGTGCCAAAGCTAATAATCTTGCATTTTTAGGGCGTGTACGTGTTGGTGATAAAAACCCTTTCCCTAAATACGTGAAGACAGTGCCAGATTTACAATCATTACTATCTTAAATAAAACAATTATTGTCTGTAAATAAATTCCAGATAATATAATAATTAACGTGATGCTGATGCCTCATTCCAGATACGACATAAAGCATCCCACATACTATTGCGAGTAGTTTTCAGATAAAGAGAATTATCACTAAGTTTATTTACTAGACGACGCTGGGCCTTACCAAGATTATGGTATGGCATATTCATAAAAAGATGGTGCGTGGCATGATATCGTAAACCTACAGGAGCCCATAATGCAGTTAGCAGGTTACCAGAAATGTTTATAGAATCAAGATATTGCTCATGAAATTCCATTTTATTATTACCAGAATTACGGTAAGCATGAGCAGTTAGTGTACGTATCGAATTTAAAGTAAATATGGAAGCACCGATTAAATACCATAGAATAATAAATTTAAATGGTAGCATCTCAAATATGATGGATAAAACGACTATGATCGTATATACAAAAGTTGAAAACTCCTGTAATTTCCAGTATTTATCATTACGTATATAGCCTTCTGGGCGCTTATATGTTGGGTTTATTGAGAGGGAGGATGCCCTTTCCCAGCAAAATGTACGGAGTGATGGGATTAGATAGGATGCTGGTGTAAGTAGAATATAACGGATAAAAAATAGAAAAGGCAGAAAAAATGAGAATAATACATAGCCAATCATTAATATAGGTTTTTGTGTTGCAAAGGGTATATATTCACCATCCTCTTTGGTGCCATAGATATCTGGCTTATGGTGATCATAGTGTATGCCATAAGTAAAAGATGGGACTAAGTATGGTATACCACTAATTAGGTTCCAGATTAAGCGAAACAGTTTAAACGTACCCTTCTTAAAATGGGCAAGTTCATGAATAAAAATTACTGCACGGTAATGAGCTAGTGTTGCGATAATAAATGCTATAAATTGCCATATGGAAAATACGGGTATAGTTAGAATTATTATAAATGCTGCCCAACCTAATAAGGCATTAAATAGAAAATCAGCCCAATAAATCATAGGATTTGGTGTCATAAGATCACGGACAAGGCGATGCGCTTCCCGGAGGGGGAATTCCTGACTATTTTTTTTATCTTCCATATCCTACGTGGCTTGATTATTTATAGATCAATTAAAAAATTATTAGCTTAAAGCCGTTATTATCTCATGTTATTTATTAAGCTAAATAGTATCGTGAATAAGCGTTATATTGTCATTGAATATTTAAATAATTTAATGCCCTTGGACATTATACTAAACAGGATTTGATGTGCGTGATGATATCTGCGTTAATTTTTAAATTAGTTTTATTTGTACAATTTAAATCTGGAGCACCTGGCCAGCTGGGATCAGTAAATTCTATACCATTAAATTGTTTTGGCTCCGAGTAACGGGGGATCACATGAAAATGTACATCTCGATCGACCATCATTAGCATAAGGTAATTGAGCTTGTCATATGCAAAAGCACGGTTTAGGGCACATTCTAGACATTTTGTGACTGTATGTAGTTCTGTAAAACTTTCTGGGCTAATCTCAGAGAATCTAGAAGCTGGGTCATGAGCTATCAAAATTATAGAACCCAGCGTTAACTGTATTGGCCTTAATAGAATACTCCAATGATGATATTGGCATATTATAGTATGCGGTGCACCAAACTTCCGCATAGTTTTATTGAAAACAAGGGGAGTTGACTTTATCTTATCAGGCATTTAGAACTCCTAAATTATTATTAACTAATAGATTTATTTTAGCATTCTATATATTCGTTTTAGTATATTAAATATATATTTAGAATGCTATTTGTATTTTATTTTAATCTATTTACCAAATAATTCTTGAGCCTTTATTAGGTCTGGGGGGTAGTCAATTTCGCACCAACGGTGACCAGATATTTTACAAACACTAACTAAATTTTTTCTAGCTAGCATATCTATGATAGAAAGATACCAAGAATTAAGTTCTGCAGGATATCGAAGTGCCTCTTCAACCGCCTCACGGAATAGCATGGGCCCATTAGATCGGAAATAGGTCAGGCCAATTGATTCTGCATCAATCTGGTCTGTAGGTAGAGTTTTATTTACGTGTTGGACTAGTCCATTATTAGTTAACTGAACTTTCATATCATCTTCATCATAAATTTTCTTATAGTCTATACTCAGTGTTATAGGTGCAGATTTAGATTCTAAGACTTTAGATAACAAGGACTTATCAAAAATAGTATCTCCATTTAATAGTATAAAATCACAATCCATAGCCGAGCGTGCTATCCAACAACTTGCTAGGTTATCTGCGACTTGGAAGAAAGGGTTAAACAGTATTTTGATTTTTTTGTAATTTGAATAACGTTGCTGCAATAATTCTTCAACTTGATTGGTTTGAAATCCTGTTACTACAATAATCTCTTCAATTCCAGCTGTCAGTAAGGCATCAATTTGCCACTCGATGATCGTTCTTCCAGAAATTGACAGGAGACATTTTGGGGAGTTTTTAGTTAATGGCAGGAGCCTCCTGCCTTGTCCAGCACTCAATATAATAGCTTTAATAGAAGTTTCAAATGTTTTATTCATTGGGACTTGATAGCACTAAGAATTTAATTTGAGTATCAATTGAAATGATATGGATTGTAATGATATTCATCATGATTTCATTATTATCTCTGATAAAATTATATTGTATAAGGCCTTCTAAATACTACTTAATTAGTCTTTATTTATGTATTATTGAGTAGTTTTCATTCCAAGATAACCTTGTGCTACTCTGTAGTAAACATCACGCAATTTTTTATTATTTCGTTTAATAGTTTTAAATAGTATCGGTCCTGGCTGGTCTAAGACCTGATTAAGATCATTACCAAGGCGACCTTTTTTAAGTCTGTCACGTTTCATGCTGACCATGATGATGGGTCTATTAGATGGTGCTTGTGATGGAGACCAGAATTCAAACATTGCTCCACTATCACCAAACATATTTCGAGAACGAATATCCATAATATTTTTACCCTTATTATAAAATAGCATGGAGCTTGCAACTGACCATTTGCTCATACCGACAACAATGGGATTTTTCCCTGTATTTTTTTGTACATCATCTGCTATTTTTTCAATTTCCATTGTTGCTTCATCCCAGAAATAATGTTTCGTTATTGATAAAGGATATGGAACACCTGGTATTCCAAGAACTACATAGTGTAGAACAAATGCGTATGAGAAAACTGTTAGAATGATTGTTGGTTTCCATAAGGATCGTAAATAGTTTGAAATATTTTGTAGATCACCTGTTTTACCTATCATCCATGCCATTGTTGGTAATAAGGCAAGCCATAACGGGGTTGTCCAATGAAACCTTGGTGCATTAAATATGCTAACAAAGATAAACACTGCTAAGGGAAAACCAGCAAATATTTGTATAAATAAACGTTGCCTGTTTACCAGTTCGTTGTTTTTCCTAATTCGTGAGAATAATGCTATTCCAGCAGCGATGAGGCCTAGCGGTGTCAATAGTACCAAAATATGCATAGGCAAATACTGAACTGAGAAGTTACCAAATTCATTAATATTTTTGGTGGTAGCAGGATGTATGAATTCTGGTACCCAGGTATATAACCCCACAACTCTTTGTGATTGGAATAGAAATGAAGCCCAATCATTCTCACTATTCCATATAATTACAGGTGCAAATAGTAACAAAGCCAGGACAGCAGCTAGATAAGGATGCGGGCGGAATAGCCAGCGACGTGCAGTTGGATCTACAAGTGCAAATAATAAAGCTGAGAAACCTAGTAGCCCAAGTGTATATTTAGATAGGATTCCTAAGCCAAATGCAATGCCTGCACCGATCCAAGCTGAGCTTCGTCCAGCTACCAATGCTCTTTCCATATAATAAAGTGTGGCTGCCCAAGCTGCTAATAGGGGAGCGTCTGGAGTCATTAGCATTCCATGTACAAATCCTATTGGGAGGACAGCCAGTATTAATACTGCGCGCATACCAGTTGATTTGTCGTAAATATTTCGTGTCAGGGAATATAGATAACCCATTGCTACAATGCTACAAAAATATGCAGAGATTCGTACTCCAAATTCATTATCACCAAATATTGAGGTGCCAAACCAGATTAACCAAGCGACCATTGGCGGGTGATCTAGATAGCTTAAATCTATGTGCTGTGCATAATTCCAGTAGTATGCTTCATCAGGAATCAATTGTGTCTGTCCAAGATAAACCAATCGTAATATTAAGGTAAATACTACAACTCCGATTGAAGCAATTCGCCAGCGTGTATCTAGTGATGGAGGGTTATTTACTATAGGAAAAACATAGAAGGCAGAGCCAAGGTAATTTACCACTGCTGTTGTAGCAATGGCCGGAAAGATTGCTAGTTCGGCAGGTATATTCCAGCCATATACTAATAGAGCTAGAACACCACCTCTTAGCAATAATGCAAACATACCAACCATTAAAAAGCGATTAAATTGATACCATTTTAGTGAGCCTGTATGGTGCTCTCGGAAGGACCATTTAGAATTGAGTGTGTAATTTGCTGTTGCTGCAGCAAAGAAACTAATAATATGTGCTTGTGCGAGTCCGGCTTCATAAACAACTAGGATTTGAAACAATAGCGTATCAATTATTACGCCACATAGCCCAACCAATGTAAATTTACTAGCAGTGCTGACAGATACTGTACCTCCTGACAACGCTATTAATCTTTGTAAATATGTCCATTGATGAGAAAATGATAGTTTTGAAGCGCCTAGTGTTCGATCACGGAAACAGATTGGTACCTCAATTGCATTTATTTTTTCTCGTCCTGCTACCAATAGTTCAAGCAATATTTTGTATCCACGAGCATGTTCTGGAATTGTTGCAATTAAGTCTTTGCGAACAGCGAAAAATCCAGAGGTTGCATCTTTAACATCGCATATGGGACGTGCAAGCCAGCCACCTATACGTGACAACCATTGTCGATGCAAGGGCCAGCCTTCTGTACCACCCCCAGGGACATAACGGCTACCTACTGCTATGTCATGACTACCATTTAGTACTGGTTCTACTACAGCAGTGAGCCGGTCTATTGGATGACTTAGATCTGCATCCATTACAACGATGACATCACTCTGAGCTATTGTAACGCCAGCTAAAATAGATGCAGTTAGATCTGGTTTTCCTTGACGATTAATAATCCTAACATTTGCTTTTTTTCCCCATTCGCGGACCTTCTTAGCTGTGCCGTCACTTGAACAATCATCTGCAAAAATGACTTCAAAATGGTTGGGTGGGAGATCAAGTGCAAAGAGGCTAGATAATAAAGGATCAATATTGTCTACTTCATTAAGAGTAGGTATAACCACAGAAAATTGTATCGGTGTATTATTACTTCCACTAGGCGAATTAGTTGGGGTTAGTGAAGAAGTTAATGGGGGGTCGTTACTGATATCTGTATCTAGCAATTTGAATGGGCAAACTATAATAATTATTTCGCTTTAATGGACTAAGGTATCTAGCCTCTAGATACCTTAGTATTGAGAGGCCGAACAGAGTATAATTTTATAACCGATTATTTTACCATTAAAACTGCTAGAAGATGACGAGGATATTGATTAATGCAACGTGTTCTTATTATCTGTAAAAGGAATTGTTAGATTATGGATAAATATCCGCTTGCTCAAGTAACAAAGAAACTTTATCTTTATCTGATAGTCTTGGCTCCTCATTAAGTGGCCACTGAATACCAATGGTAGGGTCATTCCATAAGATGCTACGCTCAAATTTGGGAGTGTAATAGTCTGTAGTTTTATAAAGGAAATCAGCAGTATCACTAAGTACAAGAAAGCCATGAGCGAATCCTATTGGGGCCCAAAGTTGCCGGTAGTTGCTTTCCGTAAGATCGGTACCTATCCATTTGCCAAATGTGGGTGAGGATTTTCGAATATCTACTACAACATCAAAAACAGCCCCACGTACAACGCGTACTAATTTTCCCTGCGGTCGTTGGATTTGGTAGTGCAGGCCTCGAAGCACACCTTTCGTAGATTGACTATGGTTATCCTGTACAAAGTGTACATTAAGCCCCGTATTTTTACAGAATTCCTTTTCGTTGAAACTTTCCAAGAAAAAGCCACGCCTATCACTAGATATGCTAGGTTCAATAATGAGAACTTCAGGAATGGAGGTATGAATTATTTT
>CEUZ01007914.1_pt1 | contig 15783 bp, 17 predicted proteins | sample 361511 | NCBI WGS metagenome assembly CEUZ01 (sample SAMEA2622822, study PRJEB7988) | marine metagenome | biome: marine biome (ENVO:00000447); feature: surface water layer (ENVO:00002042); material: "saline water (ENVO:00002010), including plankton (ENVO:xxxxxxxx)" | depth 5 m
AAAGTTGGAAGATTTTCTTTTAACGTTAAAGGCGGAAGATGTGAGTCGTGCGAAGGAGATGGAGTTATTACTTATGAAATGCACTTCCTTCCTGACGTTTATATTGCTTGTGATGTTTGCAAAGGTAGCAGATATAATCGAGAAACATTAGAAATTAAATTTAAAGACAAAAATATTGCTGATGTACTTAATATGACAGTTGATGAAGGTTGTAACTTCTTTGAAAATATACCTACAGTTAGATCAAAATTACTTACTTTAAAAAAAGTTGGTCTTGGTTATATTAAAATTGGTCAACAAGCAACGACTCTATCAGGTGGTGAAGCTCAAAGAATAAAATTAGCTAAAGAATTATCAAAAAGATCTACTGGAAGAACTATGTATATATTAGATGAACCAACGACAGGTCTACATGCTCATGATATTAAAAAACTATTAGAAATTCTTCAAACCTTTGTTGTGCAAGGAAATACGGTGGTTGTTATAGAGCATAACCTAGATGTAATAAAAACAGCTGACTGGATAATCGATATGGGGCCGGATGGAGGAATTAATGGTGGTAAAATTATTGGAGAAGGAAATCCTGAAAAAATAACTGAAATAAATGGCAGTTATACAGGAAATTTCCTTAGAGATATTATAAACAGCAAGTTTAAAAAAACAGCTTAGTTTTCTTACATAAAAATGGTATAATTTAGTTATGGTTTCGATATTACAATCTCTTTCAAAAACTATACATTTATCTATAGTTTTAGCAGTTCTATTGTTTTTAGGACTATTTTTTGGCGGTGGAGACTTTGCTTTTGATCAACTTTTCTGGAGTTGGTTATTTAGGTATTTACACGTTTTAGCAGGCGTAATGTGGATAGGTCTGTTGTGGTACTTAAATTTTGTTCAAATACCGAGTATGCCTAAAATTCCAGACGATCAAAAACCAGCGATTGGTAAAGTGATAGCACCAGCTGTTCTTTTTTGGTTTAGATGGGCTGCTTTAGCAACAATAGTTACAGGTTTAATAGTTGCTACATTAAATGGTTATGTCCATCAGGCTATGACGTTAGGAATTGGAAGTGGTGGAGGCAAAAACACAGCTATAGGAATCGGGATGTGGTTAGGTCTGATTATGGCATACAATGTCTGGTTTATTATTTGGCCAAATCAAAAAAAAGCTTTGGGAATTGTTGAGGTTGCTCCAGAAGAGAAAGCTAAATCAGCTAAAACAGCAATGTTAACTTCTAGAATAAATACCTTATTGTCATTACCAATGTTGCTTTCAATGGTGATGGCTCAAAATCTTTATTAAATATTTTCTTTATCTCCTTTTAAAATAGTTTTTTGACTTACATTTGTGTAATTCAAAATTGGTGTGGCTACAAATATAGAAGAATAAGTTCCAACAATAACACCAACAATCATCGCAAAGGAGAAACCTTTTAATATTTCACCACCAAATATATAAATAGAAAACAAAGCCAAGAGAGTTGTTACTGAAGTTATTAAAGTTCTTGATAAAGTTTCATTTGTCGATGTATTAGAAATATCTTTTATTTGAATCTTGGAATATTTCTTCAGATTTTCCCTTATTCTGTCAAATATCACTACTGTATCATTCATTGAATAACCAACAATAGTAAGTACAGCCGCTACAATCGATAGATTTACCTCAAATGATAAAAAAGAGAAAAAACCTACTGTTATAATAACATCATGTATTATTGCAGCTATTGCTGCCACACTGAATTGCCATTCAAAACGTATCCATATATATATTAACATTGCTCCCAAAGATAAACTTATAGCTAGCATGCCAGCTTTAAGTAGTTCATTACTTACTTTTGGACCAACATTCTCTACTCTCCTAAAGTTTACTGCTGATCCTAAATCAGAAGATAATTTTTCATTAATTGATTTTATAAAATTTGCATCATTAGTATCAGTTTTTTCCATTTTGACTAAATAATCGCCTTCTTTACCAAATTTTTTAACCGCTACATTACCTAACTCCATTTTTATCAAAGATTGTCTTAATTCAGCAATGGTAAGATTTTTATTTTCTATTCTTAGTTCAATTAAAGTTCCTCCTTTAAAATCAACACCAAGGTTTAATCCTTTAAATAAAATTATTAAAATTGATAACAAAATTAGTATAGATGATAAAAAATTCATCCTTTTATAAAAATTTGTAAATTTAATATCTTTTGGAAGTTTAAAAATCATAAATTAATCTGTTTATCCTTGTTTCTCATTGCATAAAACGATGAAAGATGGCGTGCAAAAAAGTAAGCTGTGAATAAAGTAGTTAAAATACCTATTCCAAGAGTAACTGCAAAACCCTTGACTGGACCTGAGCCTAAGAAGAATAATATTGCAGCAGAAATTAAAGTAGTAATATTAGCATCTAAAACTGCAGATTGAGCTTTAGTATACCCTGTATCAAATGCATGAATAACTGAGTTTTCTATTTTCATTTCTTCTTTAATCCTTTCAAAAATCAAAACATTTGCATCAACAGCCATACCAACAGTAAGAATAATTCCAGCTATTCCAGGTAAAGTTAGTGTTGCTTCTAGTATTGTTAAAACACCAAGCAAAAGTACAAGATTAACAATTAAAGCTAGATCAGCAATAATTCCTAATAATCTATATTTGTACAGCATATAAATTATAACCAGCACGAATCCTATTAATAATGATATAGCGCCTGCTTTAATAGAATCTTCTCCTAGATCCGGTCCAACTGTTCTCTCTTCAATAATTTCTAGAGGCGCCGGTAAAGCTCCCGATCTAAGCAACAAGGCTAGGTCTGTAGCTGATTGAAAAGTAAAATTTCCAGTAATAACACCGCTTCCTCCTAGTATTGCTTCATTAATAGTTGGTGCGCTAATAATTTTATTATCCAGAACAATAGCTAATCTTTTACCAACATTATTTGTTGTAACTCTACCAAATTTTTTAGTGCCAGCCCTGTCTAGATTAATACTTACTATAGCTTTGTTAGTTTGGTTATCAAAACTTGGTTTGGCATTAATTAAATTATCACCACTTAGGACAACTCTTTTGTTAATATTTAGTTTTTCGTCTCCATCTTCATAGGATAAAATTTCAGAACCAAAACTATCTTCGTTGTCCGAAACAAGACGAAAAGATAAATTAGCCGTTTTGCCTAAAAGTTTCTTAATTCTATTTGGATCACTTAAACCTGGTAACTCAACTAAGATTCTATCGTTTCCTCTTTTTACAATTGTTGGTTCATTTGTGCCTACTTCATCAATTCTTCTTCTTACAATTTCTAAAGATTGATCTAAAGTAGAATTCTTTATTTCAATCAAACCATACTTGGAATATTTTATTTGGATAATATTATTATCTATTGAGTAATCCATTTCATATGATCGGTATTGATTATAAAAATTATTAATTGAATTTTCTTTGTCTAAAAAGAAATTTTCAAATTTTTCGACATCAAGGGAGTCAATTTGTAAAGTTATTAAATTATTAATTAACTTTAAATTTGTATACTTTATATTATTAATTTTTAATTGTTTGCGCAAACTTAGAAGCTTCTGTTGTAAGTTCTGATTTATTATAGGTTCTGAATTTACTTCCAATAGTAGGTATGAACCCCCTTGAAGATCTAGGCCTAAATTAACTTTTTTGGATAAAATAAAATTATCATCATTATTAAAGAAATTAGCTAACGCGAATAATGATAAAAATGCAATTATGAAATAAATTGTTAGTAATTTAAGTTTAGAGAAATATAACACGAAGTTTAACTATTTTTTTGCTTCAGACTTTGTCAATAAGCTTTGTATAGTAGATTTAATAACTTTGATTGTTACATTTTCAGAAATTATCAAATCTATTTTATCATCATTATGTACCTTTTCAATTTTTCCAACAATACCACCTGATGTAATAACTTCGTCCCCCCTCTTTAAAGCTCCTACCATAGCTTTATGTTCTTTTATCTTTTTTTGCTGCGGTCGAATTAGAAAAAAATAAAAAATAACAAAAATTAATATTAACGGAATGAATTGAGCGAAACCTGAACTAGACATATTTACTCCTAAATTTTATATATGATTATACTAAATAAAAAAAATAAACAATAAGAATTATCCAATTTGCTTTTGATTATGCATATAGGGTCTAAGCACTTCAGGAATTATAATGCTTCCGTCCTTTTGTTGATAATTTTCCATAATAGCTATTAATGTCCTTCCAACAGCTAAGCCTGATCCGTTTAATGTTGCTAAAAAATCTGATTCTTTATTTTTATTTTTAAATTTAGCTTTCATTCTTCTGGCTTGGAATTGACCACACGATGAACAGCTTGAAATTTCTCTATATTTTTTTTCTGAAGGTATCCAAACTTCTAAATCATAAGTTTTTTCTGCACTAAAACCCATATCTCCAGATGATAATAAAACAACTCTATAAGGTAGCTTAATCCTTTTTAAAATTTCTTGCGCACAATTTGTCATTCTATCTAATTCTTCTTTAGATTTTTTGGGGTCTACTATACTAACAAGTTCAACTTTATAAAACTGATGTTGTCTGATCATTCCTTTTGTATCTTTCCCATAACTGCCCGCTTCTTTACGAAAACAAGCTGTTGAGGCAACGAACCTTAATGGAAGTTCTTCTATCTTTACAAAAGAGTCTCTAACCATATTTGTTAATATAACTTCAGCTGTAGGAATTAAAAATTTTCTAGATTTTTCATCTTCTAGCTTAATTTCAAACTGGTCACTTTCAAATTTTGGAAGCTGACCTGTTCCAAACATAGTAGTATCACTAACAATAAGAGGAGGAGATACTTCATGATATCCAAATTCCTTTGTATGTATATCAAGCATAAAATTGGAAATAGCCCTCTCAAGCAAAGCTAATTGACCTCTTAAAAAAACGAATCTAGCACCAGCAGTTTTTGTTGCTATGTCAAAATCCATTTGTTTGATATCTTTACCTATTTGATCGTGAGAAAGTGGGGTAAAATCAAATTTTGGAATTTCTCCTACTTTTTTAATTTCTTTATTCTTGCTTTCATCATTCCCGATTGGGACATCCTCTAAAGCAATATTTGGTAGATAATTTAATACGGATTCAATTTTATTTTTTATCTGTATACGTTTTTTATCTAATTGATCGATGTCTTCAGATATTTTTTTTGATTTTTCAAATAAATTTTTATCTTTTTTTTGTGAGATAATTTTTTTTTCTTGCTCAAGTTTTTCTTTCGCTTGAATTAATTCCCTATTTTTTTTATCTAAATCTAATAAATCTTTTAAATTTATTTTTGAATTTCTTTCAGCTAGTTTCTTTGAAAAAAAATCAGGGTCTTTTCTAATTATCTTAATATCATGCATTATCTTTTTTCTTCTCTATTATTTTGACTGATAATATAGATAATTCATAAAGAATTAACAAAGGTATTCCTAGTCCAATTTGTGTAATTGGATCAGGTGGTGTTAATACTGCTGCAGTAGTAAAAATTATTATAACTACATATTTTCTTCTTTTTTTTAAATATTCAGAATCAATAAAACCTACTCGAGCAAGTAGACTTAATAAAACTGGTAATTGAAAACTAATACCAAATGCAAAAATTAGTCTCATAATCAAAGACAAATATTCATTTACTTTTGCTTCCAGCTCAATAGGTAATGCTGTAATTTGCGCAGAAGTTTCAAAAGTTAAGAAGAATTTTATTGCTAGAGGCATTATTAAATAATAAACCAGCATACCTCCTAATAAAAATAATACAGGGGTAGCAATTAAATACGGCATAAGAGCCCTCTTCTCATTTTTATATAATCCTGGCGCAATAAATTTCCAGATTTGGGTTAATATGATAGGACTGGTAATAAACATCGCTGTAAAAAAAGCAACTTTTAAATAAGTTATAAATGTTTCATGCAAAGCTGTAAAAATTAATCTTCTATTTGAATCATCATCTTTAACTGCTTGAGCGTAAGGTTCTACTAAAAATCCATAAATATTTTCGGCAAAAAAATAGCAAATAATAAAACAAATAAATAAATATATAAAAGATTTTATTATTCTTGATCTTAGTTCAGTAAGATGCTCAATAAAACTTCCTTGCTTGGTCTTTGCATCATTCATCTCTATTTTTATCTTTAATTTTATTTAAATAATTATCTTCTAGGGAAACTTCTTTTTTTACAGATGTTTCTATATCAACAACGTCCTTTTGAATTTCACTAAAATAATTTTTTACAGAACCTACCCAACCACCAATCTTTTTTAGAACTATGGGAAAATCTTTAGGACCAATAATTAATATCGCCAAGACAACAATAATTAGTATCTCGAACCATCCAATTTGTGGCATTATAAATTATTTTTTCTCGGAGTCTTGATCTTCGTTATCAGGTGTTGTTGAGCTTGATTGGTCTGGGTTATCAGACATACCTTTTTTAAAGCTTTTAATCCCTTTAGCAACATCTCCCATTAATGAAGATATTTTACCTCTACCAAAAAGAAGGACAACCAACACTACAACAATAGCAATTTGCCAAAAACCTATACTCATAATAGTTAAGTTATATACAATTTTCTTACTTTATTAAAGTTATCTTTTATTCCTCATCAGTCTTAAGAGATTGATTTAACATATCATCAATATTTGAATAAATGTTCTCTTTTTTTTCATCCATTTGCTCCTTATAAAATCTGCCTGTTCCAAAAATTGAAGTATCAACATTTGCATTATCAATTAAACCTGCCGAAGTAAGTTCTTCTATATTAGGTAAGTCGGACAATTTGTTTAAATTAAAGTGGCTTAAAAAATTATCTGTTGTGACATATTGAATTGGTTTTCCTGGTATATCTTTTCTTCCAGAAGGTCTCACCCAATCAAGCTCAAGTAATATTTCTAATGTACCAGTTGCAAAAGAAACTCCTCGTATTTCTTCAATCTCAGATCTAGTAACGGGTTGGTGATAAACAATAATAGCAAGTGTTTCTATAGCAGCTTTTGATAATTTTTTTTTAGCTAAAGTTTGTAAATTCATAAATTTCGATAGATTCAGAGCAGTTCGAAATGACCACTTGTTGGCAATACAAACTAAGTTTATTCCACGATTTTTATATTGTTTTTCTAGTGAATCTAAAATTTTTTTGATGTCTGTTCTTGTTTTAAGTTTATCTTGAATACTTTGAAGATCTAAAGGCTCTTCTGCAGCAAACAGAATAGCTTCTACTTGTCTTTCCAATTGAACAGTATTGGTAGGGAATTTTATTAGTTTTAAATCATTTTTTTTTTTCATTTTTTCTCTTTTATCAACAGTTCATCAAAATTTTTTTTCTGCATAATTTTAATCATACCCTCCTTGCTTAATTCAAGTGAGGCTGAAAATATTCCAGCTAAACCGGATTTTTTAAGATCGTTATTTTTTTTAAATTTTGTAGGCACTAATTCAGATAAATTTTTCCATTCGGATAGTTTTTTCATGCTTTTTTTTATTATTTCTATGCCTTGTTCAGTAGTACAAACTGGTAGTTTTGGTATATTTATAGACAAAAAATTTTTTTTCATCACATGGTTTGAGTAAGCTTTTAACAATTCATATAATGATACTGTATACTTTGAATTAACTGTAGTTCTAATACCTCCGGACATGCCTCTTGAATGTACATCTATACCAAGTCTTTTTTTTCTCAATAATTGATCAGATAATAATCTTATTAATTCTAATTTTTTTAATTGTAACTTCAGTTTTTCAGCAACTTCACTAGCTTTAAAATCATCTTCATCATCTTCTGGTAATAAAAGTTTTGATTTTAAATAAGCTAACCAAGTTGCCATTAGTAAATACTCTGATGCTAAGTCTAAATTGACTTTTTTAGCTTTATTAATAAATTCAATGAATTGATCAGCCAATTGCGTTATGGAAATATTCGTTAAATTTACCTTTTGAGACTTAGCAAGCTCTAACAAAACCTCTAAAGGACCAGAATAATTATCTATATTAATACTAAGCAATTCTTTATCTGCAAGTTCCATTAATCTAACTTTATCCTAAAAATTTGTAAAATTGCGATGTTTTTTTTTCAGTAAATTTATCTATTTTGGGTATAACTTTTGCTAATTTACTCATCTCACTCATTTTACCATTACAGTGGAGGACTAAATTACAACCTGCATACAAAGCTTTTCTTGCGTTATCCTCAAGGCTATACCTTAAGGATTTCATTGAAATATCATCAGATATTAAAAGGCCTCTAAAATTAATATGGCCCCTTATTATTTTGTTTATAACTTTTTTAGAATGTGTTGCTGTATTATATTTATCAAACGAAGTGTACACAGCATGACATGTCATTGCAAAAAATGAACGGCATTCTTTGAAAGGTTTGAAATCCTTTTTAATAAGCTCCTTTTTTTTAGCTTTTATAGTAAGTAATTTAAAATGATTATCACAATTCGATAAACCTTGACCTGGAACATGTTTAACAACAGTTCCTATATTTTGTTTGTTAAAAAGACTGATACATAATTTACCTAAGTATATTATATCTTTAGTATTTTCAGAAAAAGACCTAGACCCAATAATAGAATGAGCGTTTTTTCTTCTAACATCAAGAACTGGTGTAATATTTATATTAATACCAACTTGTTTAAAAATATCGCAAACTTTATCAACATAGATTTGATAGGTCTTAAAAAATAATTTTTTATTTTTCTTAAAAAGACTAGCAAAATAGCTTTGTGAAAATGTGCTTAAGTCTATAATTTTATTAAGCCTTGAAACCTTGCCGCCCTCTTGATCTATCAATATTGGAAATTTTCTATCTTTAGTTAGTTTTTTTATATCACTTATTAAAATTTTTAATTGTAAGATATTCTTTATATTTCTAGAAAATAGTATTATTCCCCATGGTTTTGATTTTTGAAAAAACAATTTTTCGTTTCTTGTTAATTTGTATCCCTTTATTCCATAGATTATAGCTTTTCTATTCATTTGAATTAGTTATTAACTTTTCCCAAAACCGTTTTTTTCTCTTTTTTTTAAATTCCTCAATATCATCCTTATAAACAATAATATTACTTGTATCATTTTTTAATAGCGGTAAATCATTATTGTCTTGTGCTGATTCTAGCATGTAAGTAGATCTCGATTTATTTGTAAATATAATATTCTCTTCAGAAAAATAGTGACTTGTTACTTGAAAAATAAAAACAACAAAAAATAATATTAATACAAGTTTTGTTATTCTTTTAAGCATTACATTTTATCTGGTGTGGATACGCCTAAAATTGTCATTCCATTTTTTATCACTATTGATAAAGCCTGTAAAAGAATCAATCTAGGATTATTTAGGTTGTTAGATTCTGAAACAAATCTAAATTTTTTATTCTCCTTTCCTAAATTCCAATAGGAATGAAATAAAGTAACTAGGTCATATAAATAAAATGAAATCCTGTGAGGTTCTAGTTTACTTGATGATATCTCTACGCATCTAGGCCATTCTGAAATTTTTTTTATTATTTCAATTTCATGCTGATTAAGATAAAATTCTTTTTTATCAACTTTAATTTTTTTGTCTAATTTAATTTTTAGCATTCTAAAAATTGAATTAATTCTTGCATACGCATATTGCACGTAAAATACCTGGTTATCTTTTGATTTTTCAGTCACTTTTTGAAAATCAAAATCTAGTTCAACATCATTGCTTCTGCTTAACATCATAAACCTAACAGAATCTTTTCCAACTTCTTTGATCAAATCTTCAACGGTAATATAGTCTCCTTCCCTTTTTGACATTTTAAAAGGCGTTCCATTTTTAAATAATTTGACTAATTGCGAAACTTTGCAAATTAATTTAATTTTATTTTTAGAAAGTGCCTCCGTGGCTGAAATAATTCTTTTGGTATATCCTGAATGATCGGCTCCTAGAATATTAATTAAAACATCAAACTTTCTAGATATTTTATGAGAATGATAAGCCATATCGCCAGCAAAGTAAGTCCATGAACCATCTTCTTTTTGTAGCGGTCTATCAATATCATCGCCAAACATGGTCGATTTAAATAATAATTGATCTCTTTCTTTCCAATTTTTCTTTGGCTCACCTTTAGGTGCCTCTATAGTACCTTTATAAATATATTTTTCTTTTTCTAATTTTTTAATAGTTCTTAAAACAAAGTTCCCTTTAATTAATTTAGATTCGTATATAAAATTATTATGTTTTATTCCTAATAAATTTAAATTGTTCATAATTAATTCCATAGATAATTTTAAAGATTCGGAAGATAGCTTTTCATATATTTCATCAAAATTAGAAAAATTTTTAATAGATTTTTTCTTAATTATTTTTTTGGCTATATCGATTATATAATCTCCTGGATATAAATCTTTATTATTAGGATAAGGTTTTTTTTCTAAAATTTGTAATATTCTATAATAAACAGAGGAAACAAAATTTTTAATTTGACCCCCGTAGTCATTGACATAATATTCTTTTATTACTTTATTACCGTTAAAAATCAATAAATTAGATAAAGAATCTCCTAATACTGCCCCACGACAATGCCCAACATGTAATGGTCCAGTCGGATTGGCAGAGACAAATTCTATATTATATTTCTTTTTATTAACTTTACTGGATCCATATTTCAAATTTAATTGGATGATACTATTTAAATGTTTCTCCCAAAATAAAATATCAAAATAAATATTTATAAATCCTGGTTCTATTACATCAATAGACTTAAATTCTTTAAAACTTAATAATAAATGTTTTTTCAAGATTTCAGCAAGCTTAGTAGGTGATGTTTTATTAAACTTAGCCAAAATCATTGCAGCATTACATGATAGGTCACCACTTTTATCTTTCGGAGGAAGTTCTAGTGTAAAATTTATAAAAGTCTTTGGTATTTTGATTATTTTCTTTTTTTCTAAAATTTTAAAACTGTTAAATATTTTTTTCTTATATTCTAAAAATAAATTCATTTTATTTTTTTATGTAAATTAATTGCGTATCTATCCGTCATTCCGGCTATAAAATCAGCGATCACACGTTCTTTTGATTCATTTTTAAATAAATTTGCACTAATAAGTTTTTTTGGATTTTTTAACAAATATTTAAATAAATCACTTACAATTTTTTTTCCTTTATTTGTATTAATTATTACCTTTTTATGATTATACATATTACGCTTTAAAAAATCTTTAATTTGATGATCTATTTTTTTCATTTTACTTGAAAAATCAACTAACAAACTATCTTGATTGTAAATGTCATTAGCCGATTGTGGGTTATTTTTTTTTAAATTTTTATTTGTTGTCTTTAAAACATCTAGAACCATTAAATTAATTAGATCTCTTATTATTTGACTAATAATTATCTCCCTCCTAAAATTTTTCATGTTTTTTGCATGTTTCTCTACGAGTTTAGAAATAAAGGATATTGAACTTAGTTTTTTGATTGTAAATAAACCGGCTCTTAGGCCATCTTCTAAATCATGATTATTATAAGCTATATCATCTGATATCGCTGCTACCTGGGCCTCCAATGATGGAAATTTGTTAAAGATTATTTTGTTATAAAATGAATTATCATTTAAAATTTTTTTATACAAATTTAAATTTTTAACAGGACCATTATGTTTTATTAAACCATCAAGTGTCTCGATTGTTAGATTTAAACCTCTAAAATTATAATATTTGTTTTCAATCAAAGTAACTATTCTTAAAGTTTGTATATTATGATTAAAGCCACCATATTTTTTCATACATAAGCTTAAAATTTCTTCTCCAGCATGTCCAAAAGGTGTGTGACCAAGATCGTGCGCTAGACTTAAAGTTTCACTTAAATCCTCGTTTAATCCTAATGATCTAGCTAATGTTCTTGCTATTTGAGAAACTTCCATTGAATGAGTAAGTCTTGTTCTGTAGTGGTCTCCTTCGGTGTTCACGAAAACCTGGGTTTTATGTTTAAGCCTTCTAAATGATGAAGAGTGAATTATTCTGTCTCTATCTCTTTGATAAGGTGATCTGACAAAGCTCTCGGTTTCTCTATGAATTCTTCCTTTGCTATAAATGGATTTAACAGCATACGGTTTTAGGTATTTTTCCTTATAATTTTTTTGCATAATTTAACTAAGATGATTATATTACAATAAATTAGATTAAAATGATTAATGAAATAAATTTTAGCAAAAAGGCTGTGGAAAAGATTAATCAGCTAATATCAAAAAAACCAGCTGGCACATTTTTTAGAATTGCAGTAAAAGGTGGGGGTTGTTCTGGATTCAAATATGATTTCTCTTTTGATAACAATGTTGATGAAAATGATTCAAAATATGAAAATATAATTGTAGATAAATCTTCCTTAGATATGTTGAAGGGTTCTAAAGTTGATTTTTCGGAAGAGTTAATTGGTGCCTCTTTTAAGATATCGAATCCAAAAACAAAATCTTCTTGTGGTTGTGGTATATCTTTTTCATTTTAATGAAGATAACTTCTTGGAATGTAAATTCAGTAAGAGCTAGAATTGTAAATATATTAGACTATCTAAAAACTTCCAAAACTGACATTTTAATGATTCAGGAAATAAAAACAGAGGAAAAAAATTTTCCCTTTAATGACTTTAAAAAATTAGGTTATGAATCTTTTGTGTTTGGGCAGAAAAGCTATAATGGTGTGGCCTTTTTATCAAAAGTTAAAATTAAAGAAGTCAACTTAGGATTTATTAAAGACAAAAATAATCAATCAAGAATTATTACTGGTGATATTAAAAATCAATCACAAGTTATTAATTTAATAAATATTTATGCACCTAATGGAAATCCAATTGGTACAGAAAAATACTCATATAAAATAAGTTGGTATAATTCTTTTATCAGAAAAATCAAAAAAAAATTAACTGAAGATGCCAATATTATTATAGGTGGAGATTTTAATGTTATTCCTTCTGAGATTGATGTCTATGATTTTAAAAAATATGAAAATGATGCACTTTTTAAATTAGAAATTCGTAAAAAATTCCGTGAACTAATTAACTTAGGTTTTCACGATGTTTATAGATATTTTAATAAGGATAAACAGGAATATACTTTTTGGGATTATATGGCTGGAGCTTGGCAAAAAAATAATGGCTTACGCATTGATCATTTTTTAATATCTAATAATCTGTTAAATAATATTAAGAGCATAAACATTAATAAAAAACCTAGATCTAAAATTAAGCCCTCCGATCATACTCCAATCGAGCTAGAACTTAATTAACTCGTCCGTAAATATCCTTAAATCTAATAATATCTGTTTCTTTTAAGATTGATCCTGTTTGCACTTCCATAATTTTAACGGGTTGCTTAAAAGGATTTTCTATTCTATGCACCGCCCCTCGAGGAACAAAAACTGTCTCGTTAACTTTTTTAAAAAATTTTCTACTATTAATTGTAATTTTTGGATTACCTGATGTGATGGTCCAATGCTCAGATCTGTGCATGTGTTTTTGTAAACTTATAGATGATTTCGAGTTAACAACGAGTTCTTTTACTAAAAAACCCTTTCCTTTAAAAAGATTTATATATTTACCCCAAGGTCGATAAAAAACATTATTCCTATCAAAATATCTAGATTTATGCCTTTTAAAAATGTTAGAAATTTCTTTCCAACTTCCTAAATCAGACCAAGAAATATTTAATTTAATACCGTTAATATTTTTTGATTTTTCTAATATTGCGTAATCGAAAGATTTTTCTTGGATTTTTTTAAATGATTTTTTATTTAAAAAGTAAACATTTTTAGATATTTTAGATCTGTAAACTGAATCAATACATAAGTTTAAAGTTTGTGTTTGATATTTATTAAAGTTATTTATTATCGAAATTTTTTTTGCGAAAAGTATTCCAGAGTTCCAGTAACCATTTTTCTTTATAATTTTTACAGCATTGTTTGTTTTTGGCTTTTCTATAAATTTGACCACTCTATTGATGCCATTTGCAATTTTTTTTGTTAAAAAATAACCATATTGTGATGATGGCATATTTGGTTTAATTCCAAAAATGAAGATATTATCTTGATCCAAGTATTTTTTATTTAAATTAATTACCTTATTAAATTGATTGGATTGTTCGATTAAATGATCTGCTGGAAAAAAGATCATAGATTGTTCAAAAGGAACTTCATCAATAAGAGCGCTTGATAAAATTGCTGAGGCTGTATTCTTTTTATAAGGTTCTAAAATAATCTTATACCTACTAATTTTATTTTTTAAAAGGTGCTTTCGTACTAAATTTAAATAACTTGAATTTGTGCTGATTATCGGATCATCAAATATAGGATTTTTTATTCTCTCGAGTGTCTTTTGAAAAAGGGTCCACCCCCCGAAATCAATAAATTGTTTTGCTTGATTTTTTTTTGAATCAGGCCAAAGTCTGGTGCCAGCACCACCACACAAAATAACTGGTTTTATTTTCATATATTAATTATATGTCTGCGTAACATTTTTTTTCTTTGGATGCACCAGGATGTGTGACTGCTCCTTTGAACGCTGGCCCAACTGATTGAGAATATTTCCATAATGTGCCTGATGTATATTCTATCTTTTTAGGTTTCCATTTTTTCTTTCTCTTAGCCAGCTCTTTTTTAGTTAAGTTTACTTTTAATAAACCTTTATTTGCATCTATTTCTATCACATCACCATTTTTAATTAGACCTATAGGCCCACCAACTGCTGCTTCTGGGCCAACGTGACCTATAGAAAAACCATGCGTGCCTCCTGAAAAACGTCCATCAGTAATTAAAGCTACTTCTTCACCTAGTCCCTGTCCATATATAGCTCCAGTTGTCGATAACATCTCAGGCATACCAGGACTTCCTTTGGGACCTTCATATCTAATTACAATCACATCCCCCGATTTAATTTTTCTTTTAAGAACAGCATTTAAAGCTGACGTCTCTCCATCAAAACATTTTGCTTTACCTTTAAACTTTCTTCTTTTCATTCCAGCAACTTTTACAATGGCACCTTGTGGTGCTAAATTTCCTTTCAATCCAACAAAACCACCACTTAAACTCAAAGGTTTTGAAGTTTTGTAAATTATTTTTTGATTTGATGGAAAAACTATATTTTTATGATTTTCGCCGATTGTTTTTCCAGAAACAGTCATACAGTCTTCATGTAGATAACCTCCTTCTAACAAAGCTTTAATTAAAACAGGGACACCACCTATTTCATACAAATCTTTCGCAACATATTTACCTCCAGGTTTAAGATCTGCAATATACGGAGTTTTTTTAGATATGTTTGTAACATCCTCAAGAGTAAATTTAATTCCAGCTTCATTAGCAATTGCCGGTAAATGCAATGCAGCATTAGTCGATCCCCCTGAAGCTGCTACTATTACCGCTGCGTTTTCTAATGATTTTTTTGTAACGATATCTCTAGGTCGAATATTTTTTTCTAATAAATTCATCACAGCGTGACCACTTGAAACTGCAAACCTATCTCGTGTTTCATATACCGCTGGTGTTCCTGCAGAACCTGGTAATGCCAATCCTATAGCTTCCGAGACACAGGCCATTGTGTTAGCAGTAAATTGTCCTCCGCATGATCCTGCTGATGGACAAGCTACACTTTCTAACTCCATCAAATCCTCTTTTGTCATTTTTCCTGTTGAGTGTTTTCCAACACCTTCAAAAACGTCAACTATCGTTACATCTTTACCTTTATAGTTTCCTGGTAAAATTGATCCGCCGTAAATAAATACAGAAGGAACATTTAAACGCAGCATTACCATCATTA
>CEUZ01069535.1_pt1 | contig 15765 bp, 13 predicted proteins | sample 361511 | NCBI WGS metagenome assembly CEUZ01 (sample SAMEA2622822, study PRJEB7988) | marine metagenome | biome: marine biome (ENVO:00000447); feature: surface water layer (ENVO:00002042); material: "saline water (ENVO:00002010), including plankton (ENVO:xxxxxxxx)" | depth 5 m
GTAATCATGATCATTGCATATACTATTCCAGCTATTTTTATCTCCTTTATGCTTACAGGTAATCCAGTTCCTCAATTTGGGTTGGGAAGTACTATTGATGACGGGAGTTATCTCCTAGACAAATTGGATAAAATCTTGACCCAGCTTGGATTTAAAGAGTATACAACAAATACACGGTTGAGCGTCTTAAATATGTTTTTCTATACATTATCTTTAATGATCGGTACCGCAGGTCTACCACACGTGATTATGCGGTTTTTTACCGTACCTTCCGTGAAAGCAGCTAGGTCATCTGCAGGCTGGGCTCTTGTCTTTATTGCTATACTATACACTACTGCACCGGCAGTAGCAGCTATGGCACGTTTCAATCTGATAAACACAATTGATCAGCCTGGACAGAAAAATAATCTTGCATATAAAGACCGTCCATCTTGGTTCAAAAAATGGGAAAAAACAGGCCTGTTAAAATATGAGGATAAAAACCAAGATGGTCTAATACAATATACAGGTGTTAAGGACAGTGGTGATAAAATATCTTCAGAATTAAGGAATATACAGTCTTATAACACTTTATCTAAAATGGAAGACTGGGAAAAGTTGCCAAAGTCATCTTCTATTGATCTACCAAATCAACGTACTAAAGGTCTAATTGATAATAAAATGTATGACAGCTATAATGATTCATTTGATGGTTCTGGTTGGGGTAATGATGCTGTTGAGGATGCAGGGGCTATAAATGAAATGGTCAAAGTGGATAGAGATATAATGGTTCTGGCAAACCCTGAGATAGCCAGACTTCCTAACTGGGTTATTGCTCTTGTAGCAGCCGGTGGTTTGGCAGCTGCATTGTCTACAGCTGCAGGTTTACTTTTGGCTATTGCGTCTTCAATCTCGCATGATCTTTTAAAAGGTGTATTTAGACCGGATATTTCTGAAAAAGAAGAACTTATGGCAAGCCGGATCGCAATGGCCGGGTCGATCGCTGTAGCTGGTTATTTTGGTTTTAATCCACCCGATTTTGCAGCAGGAACGGTTGCTCTAGCCTTTGGTCTTGCTGCATCTTCAATATTTCCAGCCATTATGATGGGAATTTTCTACAAAAAGATGAACAAAGAAGGTGCAATAGCCGGAATGCTTGCAGGAATAAGTGTTACACTTATATACGTCTTTCAGCATAAAGGTATTATGTTTATAAAATCAACTTCCTTCCTGGGGAATATGGAACCAAACTGGTTCTTCGGTATTGAGCCGAATGCTTTTGGTGCGGTAGGTGCTATTGTGAACTTTTTGATAGCCTACATTGTAGCAAAACGGAATCCTGATCCTCCTAAAGAAGTCTTAGAAATGGTTGAACGGATACGTATTCCTTAAAATGAATATGAAATAATCCTGCTTTTTTTATTTATATTTTATCAGTTACGAAAAGATTCGATCCTACTATTTAAGTTAAAAACTATAATTCATCATCCCAATCGTCTGGAACTTCAGCCTTTCCACGAATCACTTGACGTGATCGAATATCTTTCTCAGGAACATTTAAAATACGTTCATCTGAATTTATCCGGTACAGAATCCAACCAATTAGCCATAAAGGAATTAAGATTCCAGCCCATACAACACCACTTATTTTCATCAGATTTAATCTATTTTTATTTTCTAACAAACTTTCAAACTTGTATGCATCCATAAACAGGTTTGGATCATCGTTTGAGACTACAATTGGGAAGGTTGACCCTACTAAAGTACTGTCAGGATTAAATGAAAGCTGATTTAGCTTCAAGTATCCTTTCATTTTTCTTCCAACTGAAAAAAAAATCGTATTTTGGGCTTTTTCTCCATTTCTGTATTTAATAACCAATTCTTCTCCATTATGAAACTGGAATCTGTAACTGTCAACACCCTCAATAAGAGCGTCATATTCAGTGTAGTTTTTCACTATTCTACCTGCCTTCCGGTTATCAGATGTAGACCAAAAATACGTCATAGTGCTGCAAGAAGACCAAACCAATAGGAAAATAACTGCGTGACCTTTAAAGGTAGTGAAAAATTTTCCAGGATTATTCTTAATCATCATATTATTTTAACTGAGAAATAAACATGAATAATCCCAGTAAAAGAAGAAAGCTTCCGCTTAAAATCATAAATCGGATAGTTGAGATCGAATTTTGGAGTAATTCCTTTTCACTTTTATCAGAGATATAATAAATGTGCTGTCCTTTAGTATATCCTACCATAATATTCTCTTTTATTTTATGCTCTTCGTTAAAAATCTTCTGAGAAATCGGTTGCACTGTACCCATTACATATAAATCTTCTCCTGGCTCAATAAATGTTTCTTCAAATTCCATATCCCGATTCTGCCAAGAAATACTATTTATATGACAGTATTCCTTTATACGATCGGTTATTTCTTCATCGTCATCTAGCTTAATTGATACATCCCGGGTTAAGTTAGTTAAATCAGCACCTCGTGCATCAACCAAAATTTTACCCGTATCATCTTCAAGGTAAAAAAGTACACCTTTTTCCCGTGCTCGGTGTTCTTTCAAATAGATCCGTTTCCGCCCTCGCTTCCATTCAGAGACTGATACCCGGCAATAAACACATTTATTTCCGCTCAAAGGTGCGATTAATGTCTCTTCATAAGGATAGATTGTACCATACAGTTCCGCAAGACCCATAGCAACTGATCCGATCTTTGCAGTATCCATATTTTCAATCAAACGATCAAGCTGCATCTTTCTAATACCCCTATATACCAATAACAACCCAATAAAAAATATAACAAGGATAAAACCGATAGCATTATTACCTGAACCGGCATAGTGTATAACTATAAAAACATTCAATTTGTAATTACAGAATAATTATAGGATAACTTTTCAATATATTAATCTCGATTTATTAAAAATGACCTTTAAACTTATCAGCTGGATATTTTTTTTTGTTTTTTTCCATTTTCCTAGTAATTGCAGTTGAAATATCAATATTATTATTATTACAAAATGCCAGTGCATAGATCATTACATCAGCAATCTCTTCTGTAGCATTTTCCCTGACTTCACCTTGCAGCATCGCATCAATCGATTCATCTAGATCCAGCCATTGGAATAATTCCATCAACTCTGCGGCTTCAATAGATAAAGACATAACTAAATTCTTAGGACTATGAAATTGGTGCCAGTCTCTTGCATTAACAAATCTTTCGACGAGCATTTTCATTTCATTTATGGTTATTTTTTTATCTGACATAGTATTTCTGTTTCTTTCAAAATTTTTAAATATTAATAAAATTTATTTTTCAATATATCCAAGATGATATTTTAATAAATATAAGGGATAAATAGACTGCTGTTTTCCCTATATTCAGAAAAACCAGGATATCGGGATAAAGACTTTTCCTTTCGAGCCATATTTGGAAACCAAACAATAATCATCATCATAGTTAAAAATATCATAGGCAACCAATGCTTTGTCAAAAGAGCAAAGGATAGATAAATAAGTAGCTCACCAAAATAATTGATATTCCTACAGCTGGACATAATTCCTCCAGTTATCAATTCACCAGGAATTTTTTCTAAAAGGGTGTGTTTATACATATCAGCAGAAAAATGTAAAAAAACACCTAAACCAAAAAGAAAGATGCAAAATCCCGATAACCAAGGTGATACCAAAACTGGAACTCCTTCATTAAAAATTCCAGAATTAATAATCCATCCTGATGCCCAGTAAAGAGTAAGCCCAAACCATATGTACAGCCCATACCAGATACTGGTCTTCCTTTCCCATGTTTTATCTGGAAAAATACGGCTTTTCAGAACCCAAAGAATTCCATAGGTCCCATGCAAACCAAGATAGGTCCATGAAGTGACATTATCCCAGGTACCGTAGATTTGCATTAATAATAAGATGAAAAGACCTGTAATACCTTTATGGATATCAATAAAATATTTTTCCTTAAGTTTCAGATTCATTGCTTAGGCCTCTCCAGAAAAATAATGAATGGCTTCCCGCTTAAAAAATAATAGCATCCGCCGAAACTCCCGCTCAACAGCTTTGATCGAATAGCCTTGTGAGGTGTATCCATTTAAAAATTCAGTCAGTCGTTCAGTGTTTATCTTAGCATGACCCAATAGCAAGGTACTAAGTGCACTTTCATTATAATGTACTACCAATACTTCATTCATAATTAGTTCTCCTCATTAAATTAATTCCTAAATCTAACTTATGCAGGGAGAATAAAAAAAATGCTTCAAGAATAAATCTTAGAGTTACCATAAGATCAGAAATCTTAATTAAACCATACACCATAGCCACGATCACGCAGTTCCCGACCTAGCATTTCTTCAATTTCTTCAGCATCTTTTCTAGTTGGAATAGGATTGTATTTCTCATAAAGGTCGGGGCGAAGCTTTACCCCATAAATCTTTGCAAATTTATTCGCTTTATAACCTTCCTTATGCTGCTCAAACCTCAGGGTTGGTTTTCTTATAGATTGGCCAACATATACACAACCAATACCTTTTATATATTTTGGATTTTTTTCGCGGAATTTTTTTCTGTCAGCCACTGCTGGATCCAATTCGATAACATATACATAATACTTCTTCATAAATAATACTAAATCATAATAGATCTCATTTCACTTTATATAAACCATTTTACCAGATCTTCTTTCACCCTCTGCCTCCAAAGCATATAGATAAACTCCAGATGAAGTTACTTTTCCAAAATTATCTCTACCATGCCAATACACTTCATTATATCCATTGATGGTATTTTTTTTCTCTAAGGAAATAATCTCTCTACCTACAAGATTTGTAATGGTTATACGCACATTCATCCCTCCTGCTGTATGAAAAGGTATAGTCGTCATTGCATTAAAAGGATTGGGGTAATTTGGCAAAAGTCGAAAGGCCTCAGGCAGACCACCACTATCTATAAAAATTACAATATTTTCACGTATTTCAGGTAATAATGGCCAAACATTATCACCAGGGCAGACCGTTGTACCAAAATAATCTCTGTGCCCTTTTAGTACATGAGGATCAATTTCATAAGTATCAGAGATCCAGGAATATAGATGAATCAATGCATCTTGTGTATCTTTTGTCATCATATCATAACATGGCCAACCAGTTTCAGGAGGATGATAACATCCTAGTATACATACGCCAATATTTCCTGTATTTGCTCCACCTACATGAGCACCTATGACAATCTCTGGACGACCTTGATAAATATTTCCTGCAAGATCTACTAAAAAATGGTATCCAATATCATTCCACCCTCTTCCATTCTGATGAAATTCCTGAATGGCTTTGACCTGTGCTTTGCCTTCTTCAATTGACCAGGCCTGCCAACCAGCAGCATGGTGAAGTGTGAGTCTATTTAGATAAGGATGATATGAGTAGTTATTCTTTGGAGGATTTGCATTCCACTCGCCCCTGGATATCACAACTGGTTTTTCAATGTTAGGAAAATCAGTTTGGAAAATATTCATTTTAGTCTTTTGATAAATATCATTGAATTCTTTTTCCAACACACCAAAAGATAAGACTTCAACATTTCCATCTGCTACTACCATAAATTCAATTTTTGACGCTGTAAAATGGCTGTCTGTATTAAATATAGCTATGCTTCTATCAGAAAATGGTTCTGGAAATAAATTTGCTTTTTGGTAGGTAGTATCATTAATGTTATTACCAAAAATCAAAAATGTAACATTTGTTTTTCCAGATGTTGCAAATCGAATAGCAGCACCACTCAACTGCATTGTAGAATCTGGTAGCTTAACTCTCCCTAAAGCAGTAAAGCTTAAAGCAGTTCGCGTAACAATTGGTTCTTTCTCAATAGGGATTACTGATATCCCATCTAAAAACTGAGCTTTAGCACAATTAAGTACAAACAGAGATAATACTATCAATCCATTAAATATGCTGTTATTATTTATTGGGAAAGAAGTAAAAATTATGAAACTACTGCTTTTTGATTGGGTTTTTTAAGAAGCTCATGATACCAAATATAGGCTATTATATATATTATGATAGAAGCGAAGACAGCTCCCATAAAGGAACCTGAATACAAATTTAATAATCCATTTTCATACGATCCCAATACTGAAAGAGTTGCAGTAATAATAGGAATCAATGCTGGATGAAATCGGAGAAATTCTTTGTATATAATTAACAAAACTGTTCCAATAATCAAACTGCTGAAAATCCATAAGGGAATTGATTCCAACGCACTTTCAAGCGTCTGACACATAGCAAAGCCAATAAGATATATATAAATCACAGCAATTGGCTTTCTTATATTCCAATTTTTGGTAATGGTATTGAGACCGTTTACAATTACCAATCCAATTATTGTCAACATTATAAAACCAGAAAAATCTTGAAGAACTACTCCTAAAAATGGTACTCTTGTCGAAAGTGCACCCCACAAACCAGCATTAGGGCCGAGAGATGGGAAAAAAGATCCAATGATTGCCAAAAGTCCAGATAAAAACAGACCAATATAAATTCCCTTTTCAATACGGGTACCAGTCCGAACATAATTCTGATTATGATGGACCAGGCTATGTGTAGATCCAGCAAGAAGAGCTTGAAACAGACTAATGAATATAATACCTAAACCTGAACTGAAAACTGCTTGAAAAAGCTGATCATTATATGGTTCCGAAGTGGAAAAGGACCATAATATTTCAGGCCAATTATTCCAAGAACTTAACAAACCAACTATTATTAGAATCACTAAAGTTTTCAAAAATAAGTCTAACTGAAATTGTTTTCTACTCCATCTAATCAAACCCCAAACTATTGCTGCCATTAAAGACAGTATTACCACTAAGATCATAATAAAATTAAAGGGTGCTTGTTTGGCGTTCTTTTGGTTTTCATCTCTGGACCAGTCTTCCGGGACATGAACCATCCTCTGATGATCCACTATATCTTTTCCAGCCAATTTCACCATTAGTCGTAGTTCGCCTTCCTTTAGATCAATCGCTGTCGTATCCTGGTACTGAAACTCCCAATCCAAACGATTCGGTTTTTTCATTGATCGAGCCTCCAATTCAACCAAATCTCCAACCTTGAAAGAGTAGGTTTTTTTAAGAAAATCAATGGATATTGCTCTGGCTTCTTCTTCCGAAAGCGATGCACCAGGAGTATCTTCAGGTAGCTTATGGATAATTCTTGTTTTACTTCCTCTGGGATCAATCCAACAAATATATTCTTCTGCCCTTCTAGCTACATCATCATCTAAAAGTCTAAAACGAACCAACCAAGATGGCTCAACAAGGTAGGTACCTATCATTCCAGTAAATAAGTCCCGACCTGATGTCTGCCAGATAAATCGATAATCTTGTCTGCTTCCAGCCATCGAGATACTTTCTATGTTCCAGGAACTATCAGGTAAAAATCCCCAATCAACAAGCGCATCTGTTCCAATTTTTTCAGCATCTTTCCTGAGAATTTCCATGTTTGGTAAATCGCCTTGAAAAGTAATTTGGGATATCCACATGAATAAACCTAATCCCGCTAGAAATCCTAATATTTTATTTGAAATATATCTTGGTTCATCTGCCAATGATTCATCAATTAACAATGAAGGTTCTTTATAATCCAATTGGGATGCTGGAGGTTTCCAATCTCTATTATATATTTGCCCCAAATCTACCTTCCAATTGCCAATCCGATATCGATGATAGATAATGACCCAAATTGGAACCATAAGCAACAATATTACCATTATACGATGCAACCATATTCCAGGAGCTTGTGCTATAAATAGAGGCAGGGAGATAAAAACAACATCAATAGCATAATGCATTACAATACCTGTAAGCAAACCAAAACGTAAATAAATAAAACCAAATACCAAAGAAGGAATGATAAGTTCAACCACTCGAGCATATGCAGGCTGTACAGGATAGTTCGCATGACCAGCACCAAAAATTAATGCCTGTACACCCATTGCGATTCCAATAAATAAATTTCTTTTTCCAAAACGGTCACCAAGCAATGCAGCACCCGCTAAAGGAACCGCACGGAACAAACATTCTTCCCAGAAACCTGCCCCTAAAGAAATAGCTATAGATGTAAGCCATGGGAAATATGCCGCCAATATATTGGGATCATAATCAGTATCTGCTGGAGACCACCAACCTAGACTATTATGGGTATACATATAAAATACCAGACTATAGAATAGGAATAATCCTGCTGTGAGATAGCCACTTATTGTTCTACCAAGTATTGGAAGAGAACTTGCTGCTTCAGGAGACCATAACTTCCAGAACTGGATACGTTCAGGAAATGCTTTTCTCGTTAAACTCTCTGCAGCAATAAAAGAAAGTGTATATATTGATGACATAAGAAAAAAATTTGCCAAAGAACCAATAATAACCTGTAAAATGAAACTTCTCTCAGTTATAGAAGTGTCATACTCCATCCACATCAAAGGGAGAAAATTGATTTCAGATAGAGTTTGGACCAATGCAATGAAAACTCCCCAAATTAAAGCGCTTTTCCAAAGTATCCATCTCTGTCGTAAAAGGAAAAAAATACCTAATACAATACCCCCAAGACCATATAACAATGCCATACCCATAGAAGCAGAAAATGCAATAGTATCATTTGCAGAACGCATTTCATCAAAGCGTCTCTGAAAAGCTTCTGGAATTTTAATATAATGCACTAGCTCTGTTAAAACATCCCCACTAACGACAAGTCTAAGCCGAGCAAATCCATTATTACCAATTTCAAATCCAGATCGCTGATAGGTAAAAGTATAATCAACCCTTCCACTAGGTTGAACCTCTTCTGCTTCTTCAACAAGCTGATAGTCATCTAGATTTACACCCCATGGTTCGTGAATTCCAACCATAGCTACTGAAAATGCTGAATCTCTGCTTAAAGCCACACCAGGTTCATTTTCTCCTAGTTTCTGTCTAAAGCAATATGGATCCCCTGAAGGAGTAAACCACACGCTTGTCTCATTTGGATTATCTTCTTGAAAAAGCCGCACCTGCCAACCATAAGGGAAATACACGCTATCGATAGACAACGATTTAAATGTTTCCAATCCTCCTCCCTCACGCTCCACAAAGGTTTGTACATCCCGCTGTGAATAAAAGGTAACTGCAGAACGGTATTTTTCCGGTTTCCAATTAAATTTTTTGCTAAGGTCATCGGCAGCATCCAAAGCCATTTCTCGGTTCATTCGAATATCCAAAGAAAGAACTGGAAATGCTTTATCATAGTTACGAATAAAAAAGTAGATGGAACCAATAAATAAGAGAATAAAAACTGTCCAAAATTGTGGCTTCCTGGTCATAGCTTCTCCTTAAATAGAATATAAATCATTCATGAAAAAAGTAAGTACCAATTTACCGAATGTGAAACTATAGGTCACTCGAATTATCATTATATAGAATATTTATTGGCAGAAAAAGGTATAATCCCTATAAAAAGATTGGGAATTGCTTTGGCATCTAAATTTTTCAAATCAAATGTGCCAAAATAGGGGTAAGCTGATTTTAAGTAAAGTATGTATTCCCTTTTGGAATATTAAAAACTGATTTAATATGATACAATCAGTAACGTTCTACAATAGACTAAGCCAAAATTCCCAAAAATAGATAAAAACGGAAAAACCTTATTTTAATAATAGAAATATTATTTAACCCAAATACCTTCTTAAACTTTTAGCTCTGGAGCGATGTCTGAGCCGCTGGATAGCTTTTTCCTTTATCTGCCGAACACGTTCCCTGGTCAAATCAAACTCTTCTCCAATTTCATTTAAGGTCATGGCACTATCACGATCAATACCAAAATACATTTCCAAAACTGTGCGTTCACGATCAGAAAGAGTTTCCAATGCTGCTGCTACTTCTTCAGACATTGACTCCATCATAATCTGAGCTTCTGGGTCATCGGATTCAGTATCTTCAATAATATCCAGTAAACTACTATTCTCTCCTTCTTGAAAAGGAGAATTTAAAGAACTATGTCTTCTAGAGTATTGCATAGCCATTAATACTTCATCGCCACTCATCTCCAGCTGGGAACCAATCTCATTACCTTTTGGCTGCCGTTCAACCTCTGCCTCTAGTTTTTCTGCAGCTCGGGTAATTTTGGTGATTGTACCTACCCTATTCAAAGGTAAACGGATTAATCTAGATTGTTCAGCGAGAGCCTGAAGTATGGATTGACGAATCCACCAAACTGCATATGAAATAAACTTAAAACCCCTGGTATGATCAAAGCGTTTAGCTGCTTTAATAAGTCCCATGTTACCTTCATTTATAATATCAGCTAAAGATAATCCATTACCCTGGTATTTTTTGGCAACTGATACTACAAAGCGTAGATTTGCTTCCACGAGTTCCTTCATAGCCAATTCATCCCCATCTTGAATCTTGATTGCAAGCTCAACCTCTCGCTGAGGAGGCAAAGGCTCAAATTTTCCTATCTCGGCCAGATACATACTGATACTACCACTATTGACCTTGCTAACCTTTTTTTTCTTTTCTGGTTTCTTGCCCTTTGTATCATCTGGTGGTGATTTTACTACAGTATCAGTTTTTTGATTATCAATTTTTAGATCTTTAGATTGATCATTTTTTATTTCTGCCAAAATGTGTGCTCCCTAAAAAGTGGTTCAAAAGATAATTTTGTAAAGATATAAAGCCGATGATTTTAATAAATATCTTTTATTTGATAAAGAGAATCTTCTGATGATCAAAACCGTTATCAGCCTGTATTTGAATTAGATAGGTTCCAGTGGACAATAATTGTCCGTTTAATTTCTTTGGAGTCCATTCTATTGATTTACTTTCCTCTCTCAATTTAAAGATTTCTTTCCTGTAAACGGTTTCTCCCAAAATATCATGGATTTTTAGGATAGGACGCTGAGCATCGGTAATATCAAAATTAATAGTAACTGATCCGTTGAAAGGATTTGGATATGCAGGTAAAAGCCAAGATCTATTTGGATACAAAGGCTGAACATCTGTTTTAATACTGGCAAAATCAGGATAGCTAGTAATGCCATCACTATTAACAATCAATAGTTCTCCATGATCAATTCCTCTCCAATCAAGATTTCCGCTGACACCTTGATTAGGTGGAGTTGTCATAATAGCGGTATGAGATTCCGTTTCAGCAACTGATAATCCATTGTTTCCACCAAAAATAAATAAACTCTGACCATCCGAAAAAATAATGTTAAGCTGTCCAGAGGAAACACCAGAAGAAAGTAAGCTGGATAAAGCTTCCTGTAATCCGTCTATTACTGTACCTCGATTTTCTATTTGTTTCATTATAAAAAGCAGGATTAGTTCTGAATCAACAACATTTTCCCATCCAGATGAATCCTGCCAGGCACCAGCACCGAAGGTCTGAGGAGGATAATTCTCAAGCCAAGATAGATCACTACCACTGCCTGTTAAAAGATCATATAAAATATTTTTATTCAAAGTGCCATTATGAACAAGAGAATAAGTAAGTGTATCATTAAACAACCACGGATGAGGATTTGGTATTCCAATGGCACCAGATGATGCTATTCTTAAATGTCCTATAGCTAATCTACCTGCACCTTCTTCCAACAAATAATCAGCCGTACTCCAGAAATTAACTGTATCTAAGTAGGCTGGTATTTCTGAACGGTGTAACAAACCTGGGGTAAAGGATTCACCCACATTATATGTGATAAGCCCCCAACCGTCTGGAGCATATTGTGATTGTTGAACTAAATTATCTAACTGACTGATAACTAGTTCTTTATCATAATCACTCAATCCAGGAAAGGTAATCTCAGATTTAGTAGAAACAGCCCACATCCAGCAAGCAAAAAGTGGCTGTAGTAAAATTAAAAATGATGTAAAAAGTAAAATTATTTTTCGATACACAGTCAAAGTATAGGGTTAAAAATGATTCATTTCAAAATCACCTCTGATTAATATTGATATAAATTTAATAGGTTAAAATAATCACGGGACAGCATATTGCATCATCATAGCACAGATCCAGGCACCGTAGGTGCCTATCGCATATCCCAGGACTGCTAAGAGCACACCTACTGGAGCTAGGCATGGATGAAAAGCAGAAGCTACTATAGGCGCTGAAGCAGCACCTCCAATATTCGCCTGGCTTCCAACAGCTAAAAAGAAAAAAGGTGCTCTTATTATTTTTCCTACCAGCAATAGTAAACCAATATGAAAACACATCCAGATGATTCCAACTAAGAATAATCCTGGATTATCAAAAATAGCAAGAATATTCATTTTCATACCGATAGTCGCTACTAAGATGTATAAAAAGAGACTCCCATAGCGCGATGCTCCTATCCCTTCTATCTTTCTAGCTGAAGTAAAAGATAAGGATAAAGCCAGGCACGTAGATAATACAATTAGCCAAAAAAATTCCGATGTAAGACTGAATTTTGCCAGGTTTGGAGCATAACTACCTATCCATGGGGCTATCCTTTCTGAAATAAAATGAGCAATAGCTGTGATTCCAAATGCTGTCGCCATAACAGTCATAGTATCAGTTAGATCAGGTATGCGCATAATCTGGACCCTATATTCTTCCATTTTTATCTTAAGCTTAGTGATATTTGTTGTATCAGCTTTTAACCAATGATCAAATCTTTTCCCTTTTCCAGCACCATATAGAAGGAAAGCCATCCAAATATTGGCGACAATCACATCTACCGTAATCATAGCAGAAAAAAGGTGATCACCAACTAAAAATATTTCTTTCATGGCAGCTTGATTTGCTCCACCGCCAATCCAGCTTCCGGCAATTGTAGCTAATCCACGCCACACTGCTTCGGATCCATTTCCACCCACCAGTTCAGGAGCAAATAAAGTAGTTATAAGAATAGCTAGGGGACCTCCAAAAATAATTCCCGCACTAGCAGTAAAAAACATAATCAGCGCCTTAGGACCAAGTTTTATAATTTCATGAATATCTATACTAATTGTAAGTAGAACTAAGCTTGCGGGAAGAAGGTAACGTGATGCAACAAAATAGAGTTTAGAAACATCTCCTGAGAAAATACCTATTGAATTAAAAAACGAAGGAATAAAATAGCAAAGTAGCAAAGCGGGAACATAATTATAAAATTTTTTCCAGAAAAAATGATCACTTTTCGAAGTCCGAAATACAAAAGCAAGAATTCCAATTAGGATACCTAAAACAATAGCATCATTGGTAATTAATGGTTCGGACATTAACTAATTTAGGTAAAACAATTTTACATAAAAATAGAATGTCAATTATCAAAAATGATATATAAAAACAATTAAATCAATAAGGGCACTTAGAAAAAGATCGTAAATAGTTAATTCTCATTTTCCTGAAGGGAATTATTCCAGAATTCAAGAAACGAGCAACAGTATACTAGGGAAGGGCCTATTCCAAAAGCGAATAATAAGGTTCCTATCCCCACACTTCCTCCAAGTATGTATCCAATAATCATTACAATGACTTCTATTCCTGTCCTAACCTTTCCTATAGTCAACCCAGTCCTTCTATGAATACTGGTCATCCATCCATCACGCGGTCCTGGCCCGAGATTGGCTGTTAAATATAGGCAGCTTCCTGCCCCTACCACAAAAACTCCAAATACAGACTGAATAACAGCTATCCCCAAGGATGATGGTTCAGGAAGCAGAGGCATCATTATATCTATAGATATAGCAATCAACACTACATTTAGCAAGGTACCAATTCCTGGCGTTTCCTTAAGTGGAACCCAGAAAATTAACACAACCAAACTGATAATGAATGTTGCAAATCCAATTGTCCAATCCAATTGAATTGATATACCTTGTGCGAGAACAATCCAGGGCCCAACTCCAAGTTGCGCATTAATTATAAATACTTGACCAGTTCCAAAAATCCATAATCCACTTATTAAAATAATAAGTGTATCTAGATTAGGCAGTATTGTTTTTGGATTATCTGAACTCCATACCGTAGTTGGTATATCTTTGGAAGGGTTTAACAGCTTAGAAAATTTATTCAAGTCCAGGAGAATATATTTTTTGGCGACGTAATTTCTTATCCTTCAGATCTTTAATAGTGCTGTTTATGATTTTGATAGCTTGTGAAATTTGTTTCGAAGTATTAAATCGTCCTAAACTAAATCGAATAGCAGAATGAGCTAGTTCAATATCATGACCAAGAGCTTTAATTACGTGAGATGGCTTTAAACTTGCACTGCTACAAGCTGACCCTGTAGAACAAGCAAGACCTTTCATTTTCATAATTATGGTTTCACCATCCAGCCCAGGGAAACAAAGGTTAAGATTATGTGTTAAACGTTGATTTATGCTGCCATTCAAAATTATTTCCGGATGGATAGTTTTAATCCCGTCATACAATTGATCTCGAAATTGACAAAGGCGTAGATTTTCATCATCTTTATTTTTTAAGCATATTTCAACTGCTCTAGCAAAACCAACGATCTGGGGAACAGCCAAAGTCCCAGAACGAAACCCCCGCTCATGACCTCCACCTTCCATCTGCATTTTAAGTTCTACTTTTGGATCTTTCTGGCTTGCAAATAGAAATCCTATCCCTTTAGGCCCGTACAACTTATGTGCAGTAGCGGCCAGCAAATCTATTTTCATTGATTCTGTATTTAAATTTATCTTTCCATACGACTGACATGCATCAACCATAAACAATACGTTTTTTTTTCTACATATTTTCCCAATATCTTCTATAGGCTGGATGGTTCCAATCTCGTTATTGGCATGCATAATCGCAACTAACACAGTATCACTGGTAATAGCTTTTACCACAGAAGATGGATCAACAAATCCGTAAGAGTCCACAGGTAAAATAGTAACTTTCCATCCTCTTTCAACAAGTGAATTACATGTATCCAATACAGCTTTATGTTCTGTAGCCTGTGTAATGATATGTCTTCCAAGGTCAGTATATTTTTCAGCAATTCCCTTTATAGCAAGATTAATTGCCTCTGTAGCACCACTGGTAAAAATAATTTCTCTAGGTCTTGCATGAATACTTTCGGCCAATGTCCTTCTTGCCTTCTCTATAGAATTTCTTGCTTCCTGTCCATAGATATGGTGTGCACTGGCTGCATTACCAAATTTTTCCTGGTAAAAAGGCAACATCGCTTTTAATACATCTGGATCTATCGGTGTGGTAGCTTGATTGTCCAAGTAAATGGGTAATTCGTTCATAAGAAATTCTTATTATAAATAGATTTTAATGTAGAATAATCAATGTATAAGGTTTATAATTTTAACCAGCATTATCAGTATTTAATACACGCTTTGGCTTACCAGTTCCTCCATTTGCCAGCATAACCATTTCTGATAGAATACTTAGTGCAATTTGTTCTGGAGTTTTCGCTAGAAGTTCTAAGCCAGTGGGAGCAAAAAAATGTTCCAGTTCATCATTGGTAATTCCATTATTCATCAAATATTCCATAATAATTCCTGTCTTCTTTTCGCTTGCCACTACTCCAACATATGGTATTCCTTTTTTTAAAGCTTCCAGCGTCACTTGATCATCGTCTCGGTGGTGTGTTGCTAGAATAAAATAATCTACTGGAAAATCAATATCTTCTATTTCAAGGGTATCTATGATGACTTTATCTGCATGAGGGTAACGATGTTTTTCCTGTAAAGATGTTTGTACAATAACCTTGAATTTCAAAAGGCTGGCCATTTCGCAGATAACTTCTACTAACCTGCCCATACCTCGGATTAATAGGGTT
>CEUZ01109166.1_pt1 | contig 15762 bp, 16 predicted proteins | sample 361511 | NCBI WGS metagenome assembly CEUZ01 (sample SAMEA2622822, study PRJEB7988) | marine metagenome | biome: marine biome (ENVO:00000447); feature: surface water layer (ENVO:00002042); material: "saline water (ENVO:00002010), including plankton (ENVO:xxxxxxxx)" | depth 5 m
CCGATTCAAGTAAACAAGAAATTGAAGATTCAGTAGAGAGAACCTTCCGTTGGTTAGAGAGGTCATTGACAGTAGATATTTCGAAAGAGCAGTTTCTGTTTGGCATAGTTCAAGGAGGAATGCACCGGGATTTAAGGCAAGTCTCAGCAGAAAAAACAACATCACTTGATTTTCCAGGTTATTCAATTGGCGGTCTTAGTGTAGGGGAAGATAAATTAGATATGTACGATATAACTTCTTACACGACTTCTTTGTTACCTGAGGGTAAACCTAGGTATTTGATGGGTGTAGGGTCTCCTGAAGATTTAGTAGAATCTGTAGCACGAGGAGTCGATATGTTTGACTGTGTTTTGCCAACAAGGATAGCCAGAAATGGTGCTTTATTTACTTCTTTGGGTCGGATCAATATAGTTTCATCTAAGTTTAGAGATAGAAAAGATCCAATAGAAATCGGGTGTGACTGCTATACATGTCTGAATTTTTCCTGTGCTTATCTGAGTCATTTGTTTAAAACAAGAGAACTTCTCGGATATCGTTTGGCAACAATACATAACCTCAGGTTTATTATGCGCTTAATGAGTGATATGAGGCACGCTATTGTTGAAGGAAGATTCCAGTCATTCCGAAGTTCATTCAATGATAAATTTGTAGCCCCTAATTCGTTGGTTAGACATGAGCAGAAAAAGAAGTGGCTGAAGTCTCTGAAACCTAGTTAAATAAGCGAACATATTGGTAGAGGAGCCGCCATTATTATCTTGCGGCCTTGTCAGCTATCAGAAGGCATGCAGTAATGAAATCATTTGCTGGAGTAGGTATTCCTACTTCCTTCCCAATTCTTGATACGGCACCGTTTAAAACATCAATCTCTAATTGGTTACCTTGTTTCAAGTCTGTAAACATAGATGAAACCGGTTTTCCTGATACATTTCGGAACTTTTGTAGGATTTGAGTGATAATAGTTTTGTTTAGATTGGCACCTTTTTTGCGACCTACATCATAAGCTTCAGTTAATACTGAAATTGTCATTTTTTCAGCCTCTGGGGTTTCTAGTATTTCAGGGAAGAAGGTTCTTGTTGCACATATCATGCCACTCCATCCACATATATATATAAGTTTTTCCCACAAAGCCGATATTACATTCTCAGATAATTCAATAGGGATATTGGCTTTTGAAAAAATATCTAATATATCCAGTGCTTTTGGGGTAATATTTTTGTCTTGAGTACCAAATACGATGTTTGGAGAGTCGCCAGTTTCCTCTATTATGCCTGGTTTCTTTTTAGTTCCATCTATATAAGTAGCTCCCAGCATAACTCTGGATTGTCCAAAATGTTTGTTTAATATGTCCGCACTTCCAATACCATTTTGTAGTGTAAGTATCGTGGTTTCAGGTCCAACACTAGGTGATATGAGATTAATTGCACCTAAATTATCATAGCTTTTTACACAAAATAAGATCAATTCTGCCGTGTTCGCTTTGCTTGGCTTGGCTGTCACTTTGGGATATGTAGTAAATGTGCCTGCATGATTACTTTTAATTTGTAATCCATTTGACTTGATTGCTTTGGCATGTTCACCACGGGCCACTATTGTTATGTCATGATCATGTTTGTTTAAAACGCCAGAGTAGAAACCGCCTACACCACCTGCGCCCATTACTAAAACTTTCATATCTTGTGCCTTTTTGAACTAGTTATATGAGTCTTATTTGAATTATACAAGTATTGGTCCATTATTGATTCTATGTACGTATGTTTTGGAATCCAATTTATTGTTTTTACGATTGAATTTATTGTAGTGATCTAAAGTATATTGATTAGGCTGGGATGTTATAATTTTATAACTCTTGATTTGAGGGATATTAATGATAAAAGTGGGTTCTGTTGCTCCAAATTTCAACTTGATGGATCATAACCGAAGATTGGTTTCATTAGAAAGTTTTTTGGGAACCAAGAACGTAATTCTTTCTTTTTTTGTTTTTGCTTTTACCGATAATTGAACAAGTCAGATCTCTGAATTTCGAGAGTACAAATCGAAATTTACTAAGAGAAACACCCAGGTTCTGGGTATAAGTTGCGATCCTAGGCCTGCATTAGCAGCATATAATCTTTCTCTGGGTCCATTTTCTGGATACCCAGTCAAATTACTAAGCGATTTTTACCCACATGGAAGTGTGACCAAATCATATGGTCTTTTCAATGAAGAGAGCGGGACTTCTTTCAGGGCCATTGTTATTGTAGGTAAAGATGGCAAGGTTAAGTTCGCTTCGAAATACACTAGTGTAAGAGGATCAGGGCCTACCGGTCAGGGCGTGACAGACTCAGACTTAAGCGTTTCTGAGATATTGGAATTCATCGATAATATTGATAAAACAAACTAGGATTAGCGTAGATTAGTATGTCAAAACGGCAGTTTAATGAAGGCGATAATTGTTTATTGATTGATAGAAAAGGCCGTAAATATTTGATTGAATTAATTAAAAATGGTCTTTTTAGTACTCACCTTGGAGACATCCAGCATAACGACTTGATTGGCCAAATAATTGGTATTAAATTTAGAACATCGAAGGGTCATTTCTTGATTGGAATTACTCCCACTTTAGGCGATTTTACTCGATTTATGCCGAGAATAGCTACAGTTATATATCCTAAAGACCTGGGGGCGATATTAATACTGGGTGATATATACCCGGGACTCAAAGTGTTGGAAGCAGGGTCGGGATCTGGATCTGTTACAGTGCTACTTTCTAGAGCAGTTGGAGATGCCGGTAAGGTAATTTCATACGATATAAGGCAGGACATGATTGATATAGCAAAAAAAAATGTTTTATCAATATTGCCTTCCTGTTCAAACTTGATTTTTCGACTAAATGATATCTATGACGGAATTTTGGAACAAGATCTTGACAGGATTGTATTGGATTTGCCTGAGCCCTGGAAAGTGGTGCCACATGCCGGCGATGCTTTATTGCCAGGTGGAATCATCATATGTTTTGTCCCGACTGTTTTGCAGTTTCATGAATTAACTAAAGTACTTTCTGATGATGGAAGATTTGAACTTATAGATACTGTTGAAGTTCTTGTAAGATCATGGGCTGTTGGTGATAGAAGTGTGCGCCCAGATCAGAGAATGGTATCTCATACGGGTTTTATTACCACAGCCAGAAGATGTGGTCCTTAAAAATAGCACAATAAAATCCTAGCTTATTTGAAATAATCAGGCCCCCAAGTGTTATGAGGATATTTTGATGCCATTATGGGTATATGGTTTTGATTAAGGGTTGGTGGAGTTTCTGAGTTAGAAGCCCTGATTCCTTTTAATAGATCTTTTATATCAAAATCTTTTATTCCCTTTGATTGTATTAGGACCTTGAAGTTACCGAGTCCCGATGGATCTATAAGTTGTCTTAATGCCATAACATTTGCTTGTATATCTGGTTGTTTTAGTGTGCTTTTCCTAAAATATTCTATCCACATTGATACTCCTAAGTGTTTAAGGTACTCCCCTTGTGACATTAGTCCAATCGTATCAATTCCAAAGCTAAAGCTTTCCCTAATAATCGAAGAAAAATTAACGTGACTTGTTATATCTTGTAGTGCTATTTGTTGATATGGATTAGTTCCCTGTGAGTGTTTATAGTAAGTTTGTAAAGTACCATTGTGCCGATTGCCCGATTGGAGTTCATTTTCCAGGTAGCCATAATCTATTGTTAAGATGAACCCAGTTTTAATGATAGTGGATAATTCTTTAAGCCAGGGTATTATTGCTAAGTTAATTTCTCCGCGATGTATATTCTTTGGATCAAGATTCGACATATTAATTTTAGACAATAGTTGTGGGTTTGAAGGCTTATCCAATTCTTCACTGAAGGCACCATTTTTATGAGTTACATATATCTCTTGGATACCTTGATTACCTATTTCAAATAGATGTACGGGAAAAGCATCTACAAGCTCGTTAGAAAGAACACACCCTACGATATTACTTAAAGGTAAAGTATCACATAATATTTGCTGAATTTTGTCGTGATTTAAATTTGATTGTTGACTCCTATCAATCGTGACATATTTGGTAGCTGCATATAAATCCTGATCTAAATTAGCAATATGATTTGTTATATCTATTGCAAGGCGTCCATTTCCTGAACCTATCTCTATAATATAAAAATGTTTTGGTTGACCCAATAACATCCACATACGTTTAATTTGTCTTGCCAGCAATCCTCCAAATCCAGGATGTACTGTCGGACTTGTAAAATAATCACCTCTAGAACCAATCGGCGAGCCGTTATTGTAATATCCATCTACATGATCATAGAGAGCAATTTTCATGAAATCAGCGAAGGTAATGCGACCTTGATGTTTGATCATCTTCAAGATCGCTTCTTCTGCATGTGAATGGTAATTAGGTTTTATCGAAAGTGGGATAAAGTTTGCCATGGGATACTAGTAAGATTATTGGTGGATTCAGTATAGCTGGATATATAGGTTGATCTAAATGGCTTGAATGATAAGATGATCTGAATTGATAAAATTTCGATACTAATCTTACTGGATATAAAAACCTGAGTTATTTTAAGTCTTTTTTGTCTTTAACAGACTGATTCCCTGAGCGGTCCCATCCCGATATTGGTACAGAGTTCATAAACTCAGTTTCATCATCACAATTAGTGCAAACGGCTTTACTTGTAGGACCATTAGGTTGTTCAATTAACCATTCATGGTTGCAATTATTTAGAGATTCATTAATTTCATTCACTTTAATACCCTTGTAAGTTTAGGATAGTTTTTGATTATCGATTTTCTATGGTGATATATGGCAAATCAATTGGGCCTGTATAGTAAAGTCTGGGACGAAGAAGGTCTTTAGTCGAATACTGCTCAATAATATGTAGTGCCCAGCCTGGAATTCTTCCTATTGCAAAAATGGGTACAAAAAGTTCCTCAGGTATTTCCAGTAGCGAATAAATAGCACCTGACCATAGGTCTACATTGGGATTTATGCCCAGACGAGATCGTCTTTTCATTGCTTTACTTTGAGTAACTGCTTCAATTATTTCAAACCATTTTGGGTTACCTCGTCTTTCTCCTAAATCTCTAGCATCCTTTTTTAGGTGGACTGAACGAGGATCAACATCACTGTAAACTGGATGACCAAATCCAGGTATCCTACCCCGGTCTGCTATAACAGTTTCTACATAGTTGTTTGCATTTTCAACTGAGCCAACTTCTTTAGCCATTTTAATAGAGGCTTCCGCAGCACCACCATGCTTGGGGCCTTTGAGTACTGATACAGCAGCTGTTAAGGAGGAGTAAAAGTCAGCATTAGTCGAAGCACAAACACGAGCAGCAAAAGTGGACGCATTACTTCCATGTTCAGCATGCAAAATAAAATCTTTGTCAATTAAACGAACATCTCTAGGGTCTTGCTTTTGACCAGTCAACATATAAAGAAAATTGCCAGCTAGATTCAATGACGTGTCAGGTTCAATTACTTCATAGCCTTGGCTTATTCTGTAGTGTGCTGCAACTATACTTGGAACAATTGAACACATCTTTATTGATTTACTCATAACGGAGTCAGGAGACATATTTTCAGGGTCTGAATCAGAGATGCTCATAGCAGATATGCCGCCACGCAAAGCGTCCATTGGGTGTTCATTCTTATAAATTTGTAGTGTGTCTAAAACAGATTGCGGTAGTGTACGATTTCGCTTTAATTCTTGGTCTATTTCGCTAAGCTGAGGTTTATTCGGGAGTTTACCTTTTAGAAGAAGATAAATTGTCTCTTCAAAAGTTGAGAAACTCGCAAGGTCATTAATATTATATCCTCGGTATAGTAATTTGCCAGGTTTTGAGACAATAAGGCTAGTACTGGTCCGATCGTAATATCCGTTTTTTAGTCCTTTGTTGATGTCTACCTTGCGTTCGCTACCTGACATCTTGAAAGGTCTCCTATAGATATATAAATATTAGTAAACTAGCTACAAATGAGGAGAGTAAGGAATCATCCCTTGAAGGCGATAAATCTTACGCCACAATAAGCTACCGCAAATACAAATCTTATCATTTTGGTTTCATCAATGTCAAGCTAATATCATAGTCACATAAAGTATATATAGAAGATCAAATAAACGGTAATAACCCATTGGGTATTGGTTTTAAAGAGGATTGTTTTGGTTAAATGTTTTGAGTTTTTGATTTCCGTCGCCTTGCTACTTTTAATCTCATACGAGACTTAATAAGTGATGCTAGTGCCCGTTCTAAATCTACGTCTGTTGGATTTGAAGCAATTTTCTCTTCAGCTCTCTTTAATGCTTTTTCTGCCCTTTCCTCGTCGATATCTTCGATTCTTTCTGCTGTGTCTGCCAAAACAGTTATTTTGTCTGGCATGACTTCCATGAATCCTCCACTAATTACCATTTGTTTATCTTTATTGTCATTCAAAATGGTTAATTCACCCGGCTGCAGGGCAGTTAATAGTGGCGCATGATTTGGAAGTATGGCAAGCTGTCCTTCTGTACCCGGAGCTATTAGAACATCAATTTGTTCCGAGTAAATAAGCTTTTCAGCAGTTACAATGTCGAAGTCTATTTTAGCCATAATGTGACCTATACCTATCCAATCAATTTTCCTTAGCCATATTTTTAGCTTTTTCTAGCGCTTCATCAATTGTCCCAACCATATAAAATGCCTGTTCAGGTAAATCATCATGTTTACCTTCCAGTATTTCTTGGAATCCTTTTACCGTATCTTTTACTGAAACATAACGGCCTTGTTGTCCAGTGAATTGTTCCGCCACAAAAAATGGTTGGGTGAGAAAACGTTGTATTTTTCGGGCCCGGGCTACAGTAATCCGGTCTTCGTCCGACAACTCTTCTACACCAAGGATCGCTATAATGTCTTGGAGATCTCTGTATCGTTGAAGAACTTGCTGAACACCTCTTGCTGCGTCATAGTGTTCTTGCCCCACTACAGATGGTTCTAATATACGTGATGACGAAGCAAGAGGGTCTACCGCTGGGTAGAGTCCCTGTTCTACCAGTGATCTATCGAGAGATATCACTGCATCAAGATGTCCAAAAGTGGTAACGATACCAGGGTCAGTATAGTCGTCGGCTGGGACATATATTGCTTGGAAAGATGTTATTGATCCTGCACCTGCTGATGTAATTCTTTCTTCAAGATCTCCCATTTCTGTAGCTAGAGTTGGTTGATATCCAACAGCGGATGGCATTCTTCCAAGTAATGCGGAAACCTCCATGCCTGCTAGGATGTAGCGGTATATGTTATCAACGAATAGAAGCACGTCTTGTTGGCGTGTTTCTTTAAAATATTCTGCCATCGTGACGCCTGTCATTCCAATACGTGCGCGTATTCCAGGAGGTTCGTTCATCTGTCCGAATACCAGTACCGTACTATCTAAAACACCAGATTCTTTCATTTCGTTCCATAGATCGTTGCCTTCCCTAGATCTTTCACCGACTCCAGCGAATACAGAGACTCCTTCATGCTCTGTACCAATGTTTCGAATCAATTCCTGGATGATTACTGTTTTCCCAGTTCCTGCCCCACCGTAAGCGCCAACTTTACCACCTTTTGTAAAAGGCGCGATCAGATCCATAACTTTAATTCCCATCTCAAGCATTTCCACATCAGTTGCTTGTTGGTCAAAACTTGGTGGATCTCTGTGGATTGGCCATTTCTCTTCGGATTTAACTTCATCCTGATTATCAATAGGCTCACCCAGTGCATTGAATAGTCTTCCTAGAGTTGGATCTCCAACAGGTACTGAAATAGGTTTTCCAGTATCTGAAGCATTTGTTCCTCGTTTTAAGCCATCTGTCGGACCGAGCGCAAGACAACGCACCCAGTTATTTCCTACGTGCTGTTCTACTTCGAGAACTAATTTAGTTCCATCAATCTCAGTTTCCAAAGCGTTAAAAATGTTGGGCATCTCATCTGAAGGAAATTCAACGTCAACTACAGTTCCGATTACTTGAGTTATTTTTCCGTTAGCCATCCTATCTCCTCAAACAAATATATGATTTATTTTAACTGCTTACCGCAGCGGCCCCTGACACTATGTCTAGAAGCTCTGTTGTGATATTTTCCTGACGTGCTTTATTCATTTCTAGTGTTAAGTCAACTATCATTTCGTTAGCATTATCTGTCGCGCCCCTCATGGCAACCATACGTGCAGACTGTTCACTGGCTATCGATTCCAGGACTGCGTGGTAGACTTCCATCTCCACAAACCTAGGAAGCAGTTCCGAAAGTACTTGGTTAGGATCAGGCTCATAAATATATCCGGACGATGCTGAAGCTGGTAGTTCCGATGGATTTACTGGAAGAAGAGTTTTAACCTTCGGTGTTTGAACGGTTGTACTAATAAAATCACTATAAATCATTTGTACCGAGTCAGTCTCTTGGTTTGTATAAGCGTCTATGACAATTTTAGTTATAGGAGTGATTTCAGATAAAGGCGGCCTATCACCTAGATCTGAAAATACCGCTTTAACATTTTGTCCCGTTCGTAACATAAAATCTCTGCCTTTTCTTCCAACCGAAATTATATCTGTGTCAATATTTTGTTCTACGATGTGCTCTCCAGCCAATCTGTTTATCTTGCTATGCAGCCCCCCTGTAAGACCTCGATCAGGTGTGATCAAAATTAAAGTAGTGTTTTTTATTGATTCCCTATTATCCAGTAAAGGATGTATTGAATCTTCATCATGTGGTTGAGCTGCCACATCTTGCAGGATACTAAGCATTCTTTCTGCATAAGGTCGTCCTTGGATAGCCATATTTTGGGCTCGACGCATTTTAGATGCAGCTATCATTGACATAGCCTTAGTAATCTTGGCAGTGTTTTCAACACTACGAATCCGTCTTCTTATTTCATTTACACTAGGCATACTGGTTTAATAAGGTACTGTAGTTTTAAATGTTTCGATGGCTTTACCAAGTTCATCAGACACCTCATCCGATAACGATTTTTCTTTCAAAATATTTTTGAGAATATCCGGATGAGTAGATTCCATATAACTATGTAAAGATTTTTCAAACGAGCCAATCTTTTCTACCGCAATATCATCTAAATGACCATTGGCAAGCGCGAACAAGATTGTGATTTCTTGTGGCATGTTCAGAGGCTGACTTTCATTTTGTTTGAGTATTTCTACAGCTCTTTGTCCTCTTTCAAGCTGTGCTTTAGTTGCGTCATCAAGATCAGCTGTGCCGAACTGTGCGAATGCTGCCAATTCTCTGAATTGTGCCAGGTCAAGTCTGAGGCTGCCAGCCACTGATTTCATTGCTTTGGTTTGTGCGGTGCCACCAACTCTAGAAACCGATAATCCAGCGTTTACTGCCGGGCGTACGCCTGAGTTAAAAAGTTCAGGCTCTAAGTAAATTTGACCATCAGTAATTGAGATCACGTTTGTTGGTATATATGCAGATACGTCACCTGACAACGTTTCTATTATCGGTAGGGCGGTTAAAGAACCGCCTCCTAGTTCTTCTGATAACCGGGCTGCCCTTTCCAAGAGACGGCTGTGAAGATAAAAGACATCTCCCGGGTATGCTTCTCGCCCTGGAGGTCTTCTTAGTAATAATGACATCTCTCTGTATGCCCAAGCATGCTTTGAAAGATCGTCGTAAATTATCAGTGCGTCCTTGCCTTGGCTCATAAAATATTCGCCTATAGCGCACCCAGTATAGGGTGCAAGATATTGCATTGGAGCTGAGTCTGAGGCGTTTGCAGTAACTACCACTGTATGTTCCATAGCTCCGTACCGGTCAAGCAGGGCAACAGTTTGAGCTACTTTACCTGCTTTTTGGCCGATAGCTACGTAAATACAGGTTAAGTCACCATCTTTCTGATTGATTATAGTGTCAAGACATAAAGCTGTTTTTCCAGTAGCCCTGTCTCCTATAATTAATTCACGTTGACCTCTTCCAATTGGTACCATTGAATCGATAGCTTTAACACCTGTTTGAACAGGTACATTGACTTCTTGTCGTGCCGCCACTCCGGGTGCGATAACCTCAACTGGTACATTCGTCTCTGTGTCTATTGTACCTTTTGCATCGATCGGAGATCCAAGTGAATTTATGACTCTGCCAAGCATGTTCTCTCCGGCAGGTACTTCCATTACTCTGCCTGTGCCACGAACTTCAGACCCTTCTTTTACCAGCGAAGGGTCTCCAAGAATCACTGCTCCTACACCATCTTCTTCAAGGTTTAGCGCCATCCCTGTAATATTGCCTTCAAATTCAATAAGCTCGTTTGCTCCTACTCCTGATAGGCCATGAACGCGAGCTATTCCGTCTCCAACTTCAATAACTGTTCCAACATCGACCATCGTTAGATCTTGCCCAAATTCTTCGATCTGTTTTTTTATGACCGAAGCTATTTCTTGCCCTCGTACTGCCATTCTTATCTCCTAGGAATATTAAACCTGTTTTATAATTTGCCGTCGCATTTCACTGAGTTTAGTTTTGATACTACCATCGATAACTTTGTCTCCTATTTTTGCAAGAAAACCACCTATGATAGCTGGATTGATTTGTGCTGTTAGTTCGACAGGATTACCAATTCGATCTGATAACAGCTGTCCAATTTTACTAGTTTGAGAAGGATTCATGGATACTGCTGAAATTAATGTTCCCCTAGTAATGCCTCTGTGTTCATCCAGAAGTTTTAGAAAATCCAATTTGATATTCTTGATGATGTGGGCAATATTATCCAGCGCAAGAAGAGTTATTAGATTGATCGCCAACTCGCTAACTGATTTGCCTAAAAGTTCACCTATGACATGTATCTTTGATGATCTAGGAATTTGAGGTGAATCGAGTATGTCTAGCAAATCCTTGTGCGTAAGAATTTCTTCAATTGTGGAAAGGTCAGTTTCCCACCGTTCGATAGAATTTGTTTCTATCGCTATCGTAAATATGGCTTGAGCATATCTTTTGGTAGATACTTCTGTTACCATTGGTATTCCTGTATTAATGACTTTTTAATAAACGTCATTTTGACGTATTTATGATTCATTGCCTGCCTAAGTTATCCTGATTCGCCTGTTGCCTTAGCGGACGATGCTTCTTTTAAAACTTCTTCAATTACCTCAGTATGCGCAGATTTATTAATTGATTGTAATGTTACTTTTTCTGCTGCTGTTATAGCCAAATCTGCAAACTCCTTTCGCAACTCGTCAACTGCGGCATCTCTTTCCCTTTGTATGTCGGATTCTGCCCTGGCCCTTTCAGCTGTTATTTCTTCTCGAGCCTTAGCTATTTCTTCGTCTCTAAACCGATCTGCAGCTTCACGCGCTTGAGAGATCATGGTTTGACCCTCAATACGGGCTTCTTGTAGTTGCTTTTCCATATCAGACTTAGCTTCTGAAGCTTCTTTTTGTGCATCTTCTGCTGTCTGTAGACTTTCCTTAATTTTAGTTGATCTCTCGTCTAACATTTTTAGGATTGGGTTGTACAATAGCTTATACAGCAATCCAAATAAGACTAAAAAGCTTACAAGTTGAGTCACAATTCCTGGTATGTTAATTCCTAAGGCATCCATGTCATTTCCCGGTTACAATTTATTATTTTAAGGATTAGTCACTAACTTTAATGTATAGAGAATATACTTTTCGATAGCTCGTAATCTTTTGTTAATTTAAACGAATTTTATTATCACAGCCACGACTAGAGCATATATGGCTATTGCTTCCGCGAATGCGATTGCCAATATCATATTTTGCTGAATAGGTCCCGCAGCTTCTGGATTTCTTCCAAGCGCCTCCATTGCTTTTGCGGCTAGCATACCTATCCCGATAGCTGGTCCAAATGATCCTAGTCCGATTGCTATTCCTGCTGCCAAGTCTTGTATATTACCTTCCATTACTACTTACTCCTTCTTTTTTGTTCCAATAAACGGTGATTCTGATTTTATATTGATTTCCTATTTTAATTGATTCAATGTTCTTCTTCTTCATGATGGCTGATAGTTGCTGTTGAAGCAAACACCAATGTTAGCATAGCAAATATAAATGCTTGTATCAGGCCTACAAAAAGTTCAAGTCCCAAAAATGGGATAAGTCCAACTAGTGGTATCAGGAATGCCATTGCTATGAGTAAAACTTCTCCAGCAAATATATTGCCAAATAACCTGAAGGTGAAACTGATTATTCTTGATAATTCGCTCACCCCTTCTAGGAGTCCTACAAATAGTCCAATAAACCCTGATTTGAAATTGAGGAATTTCCCAACATGACCAAGACCAAGAGCGCTTAAACCCCAATAGTGAACCATTACCATCGCAATCAAAGCCAACGCTAATGGGGTATTGATGTCAGTGTTTGCACTTCTAAAAAATGGGACAAGAATGCCGGCTTTTTGGTTAGCTTCTACTCCGTTGTGTTCGTAATCATGCGCGGTGACTTCATTATCCACGGATCCAAATGGGAGTGTAGCGATTCCTCCTTGTGATTCAAATACCATAAGTTTTAAGGATTCCAAATCTAAATGTTTTCCTGACTTTTCTGCTGACACTTCTTTATGATGGATATATTCTTTTGCCGATTCAAACCTACCGATTGTGCCGAAGCCAGGTAGAATTCCAAGCCAATTAGATGTCACTATAAATAGAAAGATAGTCATAACAAGAGGAAAGAATCGGCGTCCTTTCTCTGGTCCCGCAACATTTTCAGCGATATTTATGAATACTTCTAGTATTACTTCTAATAACCCCTGTAGCCTCCCTGGGACTTGGGATAATTTCCTTGTGCCTAGGTATGAAATCAATGTAAGAACAATTATTGCAATCCAAGTGGTGAGCATCGTGTTAGTGATGAAAAATGTTTTGGTCCCTAACACTGGACTTGCTGTAAGCGGTTCAGCTTTTAATTCAATATGTGCCAAAGGAGAACCAAGAAATCCACCGCCAAATTCGTTACCTAGTGCTCCCCCAAGGAGACCAGCCACAAACATTACAAACAATGCTGCAATAGCTGCCAATATCTTAGGCTTAGATATAAGATTACCCAACGGTCATTACCTGTTTACACCTCTAGATGTTAGTCCTGATTTTTCTTTATAACCAGTGTTAGCATTCTATATGTTCCAAAACCTGCTACTGACAGCCCCAGAATCAATCCTGTAATTGTAAATAACGGACTAAAACCAGTCTTTCCGTCTATTAGCAATCCCAACATGATACCACTGACTAGAAAGATAGCCACATACCATCCAATCCCAATCAGCTTTAATACAGTACCCATATTCTTAAATTAAGGCTATATATCGACAATATCATAATCAAAATTCTAAGGTCAATGAAATTTACTAAAAATGACTTAATGTAATAATTTTACAGATTACCAAAATTTTTCATATGAATATAATGTTTAATTATCGGATTCAGTTTCTTTAGCTTGATTATCATCACCGAGATCATCTAGGTTTAACGTGTCTATGAAATCGGTAAAAGCAGAAAGACTTTTCAATTCTTCTTCTCTCAAAGGAGCTTTAGCTTCTTTGTTTTCCGGTGTAATAGGATTGCCATCCTCATCCATTTTAACCCCTGCTCGATCAATTACATCTTGGTGGGCAAATATTGGACACTTTGTTCTTACTGCTAGAGCTATTGCGTCACTAGGTCTGGCATCAATCTCTACAGGTGAATCATTAAATTGCAGGACAATTTTTGCGTAGAATGTATCATTTGTTATTTCAGATACTTCGATTCGAACAACATTTGCTCCCAGAACGGCAATTGTGGATTCTAATAGATCGTGTGTAAGTGGCCTTGGAACGTCTATATCCTGTAGTTTTAGGACAATCGACTCTGCTTCTGATGGGCCTATCCAAATTGGTAGATAACGATTGTTATCCTTCCCTTTGAGTATTACGACTCGTTGCTGGTAATTGACTATGCTAACTCGGATACTGTCAACTACCATCTCGATCATCGATTTATTTATCATCGAGCCCTCCAGCATTGGATACACCTAATTGTATGATTCGTTGCGAAACTGTGTCAATTGTACCTGTCAAGTGATAATTTTCTTAATTCTTTTTTCGAGCTCAGATCTTGTGAGAAATACTGTTTTGTTGCAATGGGAACATTTTATTTTGATATCAGCTCCCAGTCTTAAAATTGACCATATTGAATTACCGCATGGATGAGGTTTACGTAGTTCAATAACGTTGTTTAAATTTAGATTTTCTACCATCCTTTCCCAATCTTCTCAAGGATTATATTAATATGTTGTTGTAATTCTTTAGCTTTTGTTCGTGCAGCTTTTGTAAAGAGTTTGGGGTCATCGGACGCATAGATAATGGATCTGGAACTATTGATTATAAGGTTCCTTCCATTTTCGTTAATTCCTGCAATTAACGATTTACTTAATGCACCACCTTGTGTTCCAATACCTGGCAGTAGTATTGGCATTTCTGGACAAAGTTCGCGTACTTTTTTGAGATCATCTGGATACGTAGCCCCTACAACCAAGCCAATATTCGAGTAATTGTTTGATAGTTGTGATTTAGCGGCTACTTCTTCGTAAAGCATCTTGCTATTAGGACCAACCAAGTTCTGGAATTCTTTGGCTCCTTCATTTGATGATTTACACCAAATGAAGATGCCTTTATCTTTGTAAGATAGGAATGGTTGCAAAGCTTCAAGGCCTGCATAGCTATTTACTGTAGTAGCATCAAATTGCCATTCCTCGAATAGTGCCTTGGCGTAGTACACATTACTGCTTGTAATGTCACCTCTTTTACCGTCTCCTATCAAAATACTATCAGGGGATTCATACCTTATAGCTTCAATAGTACTTTCTAATGCTGCTATACCTCTACTACCTGCAGATTCGTAGAAAGCTAGGTTTGGTTTATATGCACATGCAATATCTTGGGTTGAACCGACGATCGCTCTGTTAAATTCTACGACGTCTTTAATAGGCATGCGTGTAGGGTCAGGATCTAGCCCAATGCATAAGAGGCTAGTTTTATTTGCACAGGACACAGAAAGTCGGTTTAGGAAACTAGCCCCATTAGTAGATTGCAACATATGTGACCTTTCTTATAGTTCTTATAGTATTTGGCTATAATACTACTGGCATAGGGTTACAGGAAAGTTTAGCTAAAGATTAAGATTTTTTGGATTGGATTGGATGATAATATTTATCCTTTTGCATCATATGAGATAGTTGGTGCATTTACTTTCAGATGGTCATTCTTCAATAATAGGTAGACTTGATCACCCTTACTTAATCTTAGAGTTTTGTTAGCCGAAGGGGATATTTCTGCTAATACGGGCGTACCGATATTTACTGAGATTATCGTTTTAGTTTCGGCGGAACTGATTTTTGTGATATTACCGGTTAGAATATTTTCACTACTAATTCTTGTTGGTTTATCCAGTGCTACAGCTATTTCAGATGCTTTTATAACAATTGAGACTTTAGTGTTGGGTTGAGGTTCAATTTTTTTTACCAAGATTTCATTTGATCCTAATCTCAGCCTTGAATGGTTCGTATCGTTTTCATTATTGATAATATTGGCTTCTAGAAAATTTGAAAGCTCTATCCCGTTATTTACACCAAGTAAATTATCGTTCAAGAGAATATCTCTAGGATGCCCTTGAGCAATTTTGGATCCTTTTGATAGAAGCAATACCTCGTCTGCTATAGCTATAATCTCAGATATATCGTGTGAAACTAACAAAATAGGAATTTTAAAATTGTGATGTATTTGTTTTAGG
>CEUZ01291843.1_pt1 | contig 15760 bp, 13 predicted proteins | sample 361511 | NCBI WGS metagenome assembly CEUZ01 (sample SAMEA2622822, study PRJEB7988) | marine metagenome | biome: marine biome (ENVO:00000447); feature: surface water layer (ENVO:00002042); material: "saline water (ENVO:00002010), including plankton (ENVO:xxxxxxxx)" | depth 5 m
AGAAGCCCTCCCGCCGACGATGATTCCAGCGGCAGCGTTAAGCAGAACAATGTCGCGTCTTGGGCCTGCTTCCCTGTTAAGAATAGCACGAATCATCAAAGCGTTCTCCTTTGGCTCACCACCTTGGAGATCACACAGGGAAACACGCTCCAGCCCAATCTCCGCCGCGTCAAATTCTGATGTCTCTATCTTGCCTCCATTCAGCATTTGACTGATGCGCGTTGGGGCGGTCGTCGAAATTTCGTCTAGACCATCCCTGCCATGAAAAACCATCACATCTGTGGAACCGAGGGCCTTCAAAACAGTCGTCTGAACCTCGGTTAGATCAGGGTGAAATATGCCCATGATCTGAGCTTTTACTTTAGCGGGATTACAAAGAGGACCAAGAATATTGAACACGGTTCTCGTTGCCAGCGCCGTTCGGGCTCCCATCGCATATTTCATAGCGGGATGATAAGCCGGAGCGAAGAAGAAGCCAAGTCCAGTGGTTTCGATATCCTCTACAGCCTCGTCCACTGATCGATCCGTGTTAATTCCCAAGGCAGAAAGGACGTCAGCTGAACCGGATTTGGAAGTCATGGAGCGGTTGCCGTGTTTTGCGACTTTGACTCCAGCCCCAGCAACAACAAATGTGGCAGCAGTCGTGATATTGAAAGTCCCTTTGGCGTCTCCGCCCGTACCGCACATATCGATGGCTGGAAAATCAAGTGACACAGTGACCATTTTCGCTCTCATCGCTTGGGCGAATCCAGTAATCTCTTCCACTGATTCTCCTTTCGCCCGAAGAGCCATCAGAAAGCCGGCGATTTGAGCATCGCTGAATTCTCCTGACATGATGGAAATCATTACATTGTTAGCTTCTTGTCGGGACAGGTCGTGCCTGTCCAGCAACTGCTCAAGTATCTTTTTCATGGTTCAATCCTCAAGAAGTTTTCAATAATTCTGGAGCCGTTCTCAGTAGCGATTGATTCGGGATGAAACTGAACACCGAATACCTTAAATATCTTGTGCTCAAGTGCCATAACTAAGCCGTTATCAATTTCCGCTATAATGTGAAGCTGGGAAGGTATAGAGCTTCTTTCCGCAACCAAGGAGTGGTAACGAGTAGCCTTGAAAGATTTCTCAATTCCCTCAAATATTACGGAGCCGTTGTGGTTGATCAATGATGTCTTGCCGTGGAGTATTTGCGATGACTGTACAATTTTCCCCCCATACGCTTCGGCAATGCACTGATGGCCAAGACATACACCGAGAATGGGAATTTTTGATCCGAAGGAATGGATCACTTCCAGCGAAAGTCCTGCGTCTGAAGGTCGACCTGGCCCTGGTGAAATGAAGATATGAGTGGGGTTCAGTTCAGTCACATCGCTCAGTTTGAAAAAGTCGTTTCTCAATACTTTAATATCTTGGCGAAAAGCACCGATGTGCTGAACAAGATTATAGGTGAAGGAGTCGTAGTTGTCAATGACGAGAATCATGCCACTAGCCCCTGTTCCGCAAAGTCGATGGCGGCCATACTTGCTTTCGCTTTGTTCACTGTTTCTTCATATTCTTGCGCTGGGTCTGAATCGAGAACAATGCCGGCGCCAGACTGGAAGTGAACCGTTCCATCCTTAATAACCATGGTCCGAATGGCTATGCATGTGTTGACATTTCCTGAAAAGTCTAAGAATCCGACTGCTCCTGAATAAACACCCCGCCGATCTGGCTCCAGTTCGTTGATGATTTCCATGGCCCGAATTTTTGGAGCTCCAGTTACCGTTCCTGCCGGAAAACCACTCATAAGTGCGTCGATGCCATCCTTATCCAGTAAAAGTTCTCCCCTCACATTTGAAACAATATGCATTACATGAGAGTAGTTCTCAACTGCCATGTTTTCGGTGACGGTGACGGTTCCATACTGACAAACTTTCCCAACATCATTCCTACCGAGATCAAGCAGCATGAGATGCTCCGCAATTTCCTTTTCGTCATTGAGAAGATCCTGCGCAAGCTTTCTGTCTTCCTCCTCAGTTTTTCCTCTTGGGCGCGTTCCCGCAATCGGCCTCACTTCTACAGTTCTCTCATCAACTTTGACAAGAAGCTCAGGTGAAGCTCCAATGATGTCAAAACCTCCCATCTTGAGATGAAACATATAGGGTGAAGGATTGATATTCCTAAGTGCCCGATAGAGTGTCACCGGTTTGACGGTAGTATTCCGTTGAAACCTCTGGCTCAATACCACTTGGAAAATGTCACCCTCCCGAATGTATTGCTGTGCCGATTCCACAGCCGCTTCAAATGCTTCTCGATGGAAGTTGGATGAAAACTTGCTTCTCGGAACGCGGACCGGTGTACTGTATTCTATCTCAGAGTGGAGCAACTCACCTATTGCATCGATACGCTTGTGTGCGGATTCAAAAAGGGCCTTCAGGTCATCGTTCTCACTTTGAATCGTTACATTACACATCACCAGAGCTGTTCCTTTCAAATGATCGAAAGCGATTATTTCTTCAAACAGCATGAACAAAGCGTCTGGGATATCAAGTGGTGATTCGGTGTGTATCGGGATATCTTCAATCCATCTCGCAGTTTCATAAGTGAGATAGCCAACTAGGCCGCCAGTGAAAGCCGGAATACCAGGCACTTTAGCTACATTGTATCCTCCTTGAATTTCTCTGAGGATTTCGAGAAAAGGCCTGTCATCCTTGGTAACTTCGTCTTGAGAGGTGACGACTGTTTTTCCGTCCCGGCATTCAAGTATCTTCTTCGCATTCAAGCCAAGATATGAATATCGTGTATGCTCAGTTCCTTTCTTTATCGATTCCAAAATGAAGGCATTCTCAGTCTGTCCCATGAGATGAGCCCAAGCCGCCACTGGCGTCAGAAGATCTGCAAGGATTCTTTGATAAACCGGAATGGTCTTATTCTCTCGTGCGAACGACTGAAATTCTTCAAATGTTAGTCTTGTCTTATCGATCATAGTGTAAAAAAAAACCCCGATCATTTAATCAGGGTTTGTGTCCTCACCATTTCTTTGTAAGTCTAAGGTGCTACACTACCCCCACAAAAAGCTGAAATACCAGTAATAGCCCCAAAACCTTTGTTCTGTCTCAATCTTCATTGAAGCAATATTAATCTAGCGACCTCCTTCTTGCAAAGTTATTTTTCTTCATGTTGCAAGTTTCTTGAAATTTGGAAAATTGGGAGAAAGATGGCCTTAATCTCCTCTAGGCTGAGTTTTCCATCAATTTGGGCAGCGATTCGATCAATGATTTCCCGCTCACGATCTTCGTCTTCCGTTTGTGCTCCAATCTCGGACTTGCTGTTTCCGATTCTATTGCATAGGTCAAATCGCTCTAGAAGAATATCAGTCAGTTGATCATCCAACTGATCAATCTTTTGGCGAAGGACCGAAATTGTTCTTTCTTTGATCATAACAGAAAATACATTTTAAACAACATGTGGAGTATAATTATCATCTCTTGATTGTTCTCGAATCAAGAACGGGGAAAGAGCGGCGAGTCTCCGTCACGAGATCGATTTCCAGTTCGGTGTTGAAGAGACCTTCTTTATCTGAACAATGGCAAAGTTGTTCGCCCAGAGGATCGAACACAACACTACCGCCACGGTAAGTGATGCCGTTTCCTTGGCCCACTCGGTTTACCCCAATCATATAGCACTGGTTTTCAATGGCTCGGGCCCTGAGTAGAGACTCCCAATGGTGCGATCTCACCGCTGGCCAGTTGGCAATATTGATAAATGCTGTAACATTCTGGTCCAGATAAGAACGGTAGAGTTCTGGGAAGCGAAGATCAAAGCAGATTGATAGACCATACGTGAAATCACCAATCGACGTAAAGGCTGGGGCAGCACCATTCTGATAATGAATATTTTCATCGTAAACTGGTATTGTGTGCATTTTGCGGTACTTTGTCGACAGGGTGCCATTCGGCAATACATGTATTAAACTGTTAAAGGGGAGGGGAGTGGCAGACTCGATCAATCCGGAAATAACATGACATTCATATTTGCGGGCTAGTGTTTGGAAGAAGTGGGTGGTTTCCCCATTTAGGTCTTCGGCATATTTTTGGGAGGACATGGTAAATCCCGTCAGGGACATTTCGGGAAAGATCAGAAGAGAGGTGTCTTTGGCACGATTCTTTAAGAACCCTTCCAACTTCCTTTGATTTGCTTTTTTATCTTCCCAGATTGGATTATACTGAATTAGCCCGACTTTCATTTCGTTTACGAAGGTTATAGGCCGGTTTAGGTGCCCTTCTGGATTGTAGATTGATTGTCATGTACGTAGTCTAACCACCGACTGTATCCGTCCAATCGGCCCCTCACTGCCTCATGATAAATCTTCTGGAGTTTGGCGCATATCGGCCCCATAGTGCCGTCCCCTATTGATCGGTGATCGATCTCACTAAGCGCCACAACTTCAGCGGCTGTGCCAGTAACGAAGACTTCATCGGCGATATACAGTTGGTCTCGGCTGATTTTTTCTTCCTTCACCGTATAACCGATGTCATGAGCAATGGCGATAATTGAATCTCTTGTTAGACCCTCAAGGATCATCTCTCGAGGGGGGGTATATATTACACCATCTTCGACCACGAAGATGTTCTCCCCCGTTCCCTCAGCTACGGTTCCAGAAGGATCAAGCAGGATCGCTTCGTCGAAACCTGCGCGGAGACTCTCAGTTTTTGCCAAAACGGAGTTGACGTAATTACCAGCGATTTTTCCTTTCGTCATGGTGATATTTGGGTGGAGACGACTGTTTGTCGCAATATTGGCGCGAATTCCATATTTGAGTGCATCCTCTCCGAGATAATTACCCCACTTCCAAGCAGCGATGCCCATTTCAACTTCTACATCATCTACCACCAGATTCCATCCACCACCTTTAATGTAAATGAGAGGTCGTATGTAACACTCTTCAAATCCGTTTCTTCGGATTAGTTCGAGGCAGGCCTCCACGATTGTCTCTTTGGAATAAGGGAGGTCCCGATAGCCGAGTATTTTAGCGCTCTTGAAGAATCTGTCGATATGATCTTTCAATCGGAAAACGGCCGGACCGTTGGGTGTTGTGTAGGAACGGATTCCTTCAAAAATTCCCGTCCCGTAATGGAGGGAACTCGTAAGGAAATGGACCTTCGCATCTTCGAACGGCACGAAGTCTCCTTCTAGCCATAGATAATCAGAATCAAATGACATTTTTCACTCCAGTAGTTGTTTCCAACATTCCAGCGTTACTCTTCTGCGAGGGCGGTTGACCGCCTACGAGGCCGTGGCACCGGTAATAAATGAGCCTTGAAGAGCTTATAGTTGAGGCTGTCACTGAGTGCCTGCCAGCTGGCATCAATTATATTCTCTGAGACTCCAACTGTCGACCATGAAGTGTCTTCATCACCGGATTCAATCAGCACACGAACTCTGGATTTTGTCCCCTGTTTTTCATTCAGAACACGCACTTTGTAATCAATGAGCTTCACTTGGGCAATTTCAGGATAGAAACGAGTTAGAGCCTTTCTCAAGGCGTTATCTAAAGCGTGGACAGGGCCGACCCCATCTGCAGCTGTATGTTCGATTTCACCACCCACAGAAACCTTCAACATGGCATCTGCTGCCGTATGTTCGGCTTTGTCGTATTTGACTTGCACACTCGAATCTAGAACTTCAAAGAAGGGCGAGAATTCGCCTGTTTCTCTCCTGAGTATCAATTCGAATGACGCTTCCGCACCATCGAATTGGAAACCTTTATGCTCGAGTGATTTTACATGCTTCACAATTTTTTCTGCCAATTCTTCATCGTCGTTGAGATCGATATTCATCTCATCTATCTTATAGCGAATATTACTTTTTCCTGAAAGATCAGAAACCAGTACACGCTGTTTGGAACCGACAGTCTCTGGCGAGATATGTTCATACATGCGCGAATCTTTCATCACTGCACTCACGTGAATACCCCCCTTGTGGGCGAACGCGGATTTTCCCACAAAAGGTGCCCCATTATAAGGAAATAGATTCATCGTTTCCGATACAAAATGGGAGATAGAAGTGAGACGCCTCAAATCAATTCTCTGTTGAGTCCTAAGGCCCATCTTGAGGAGCAGGTTTGGGATAATTGAGCATAGGTTGGCATTACCACATCTTTCACCAACGCCGTTGATGGTTCCTTGGATATGTATAGCACCTTCTCGAATGGCCGCCAGCGAATTGGCTACCGCAAGACTGCAGTCGTCATGCGTATGAATCCCCAACGGTGCCTGGACCTGATTCCGGACTTCTTGCACAATGCGCGCAATTTCATCTGGAAGTGAGCCTCCGTTTGTATCACAGAGCACCAAAACATCTGCGCCGGCTTTCTTAGCTGCTTGTATCATTGCGATTGCAAAGGAAGGATCATCTTTATAACCGTCAAAAAAATGCTCGGCATCAAACACGACATTTCTTCCCTTTTCCACCAGATATTCCACGGAATTATAAATTAGCTCTTCATTCTCATCGTCTTCAAGACCGAGGCCTATCGTAGAGTGAAACCTCCAAGTTTTTCCGAAGATTGAAATGACCGGCGTTTCGGCCTGAAGCAGAGCGTTCAAGTTGGGATCAGTGTCGATTGAATCCGGTCTGCGAGCAGTAGAGCCGAAAGCGCAGAGCTGAGCGCGGCTGAAATTGATTTGTTGTGCACGCCGGAAAAATGCTTCGTCCCGGGGGTTGCTTCCAGGCCATCCTCCTTCAATGATGTCTATACCGAAATCATCGAGAAGTCGTGCAATTTTCAATTTATCTTCCACGGAAAGGTTGATACCCTCGCCTTGGGTTCCATCCCGCAGGGTGGTGTCGAATAGTTCTATTCTTGTTGTTGTTCCCACAAAATTCCTATGAGTTTATGAAAGTTCCGGATAGAGCCACGGCGCTTCCAGTTGCCGTGCGACTTCATATTTTTTGATGATCTTTCGATACTTGAGCGTCATTCCAATTTCGTCGATTCCTTCCATAAGAGCCTGTCGTCGTGATAGTTCAATATCGAACTCTATGATGCTGCTTGCTGGAGAATGAACTATCTGTTTCTCTAAATCAATCGTCAGTTTGTAGCCCGGCATTTCTTCCACTTCATGAAAGAGTTTCTCAATCACGTCATCATCCAGAGTGATCGGGAGGAGGCCGTTCTTAAAACAGTTGTTATAGAAAATGTCCGCAAAACTGGGAGCGATTAATGCGTGGAAGCCGTATTCTATTAGGGCCCATGGGGCATGTTCTCTGCTTGAACCACAGCCGAAATTCCCTCTCGTAAGAAGTATTGTTGCATCGCGGTATCTCTCAATGTTTAGCACAAAATCGCGATTGATCGGTCGATCGGTACAATCCATTCCCGGTTCACCGCGATCAAGATATCGCCAAGTGTCAAAAAGGTACTTTCCAAAACCGGTTTTCTCCACAGATTTGAGAAACTGCTTGGGAATGATTGCGTCGGTGTCAACATCTGCCCTGTCGAGAGGAGCTACGAGGCCTTTGTGTTTCAAGAAATTTTCCATGGGTCTAATGGTAGTTCCACTTTCTTACATCGATGAATTTTCCGGCCACAGCCGCCGCCGCTGCCATGACAGGACTGACGAGATGCGTTCTCCCAAGGTGTCCCTGACGCCCTTCAAAATTTCGGTTGGAGGTTGAGGCACAGCGTTCTTTCGGCTCCAGACGATCGGCATTCATACCAAGGCACATGGAGCAGCCAGAGTTCCTCCACTCAAAACCGGCCTCGGTGAAAACTTTATCCAGCCCTCTCGATTCAGCTTCTTGCTTAACCAGTCCCGACCCTGGGACAACCATCGCCTGTTTGATGGAGTCAGCTACTTTTCGACCACGCACGATCTCAGCGGCCGCCATCAAATCTTCGATACGGGAATTTGTGCATGAACCGATAAAAACTTTGTCTGGATTGATTTCAGAAATTGGAGTACCCGGTTTCAGCCCCATGTAATCGAGAGCTCTTTCCATACCAGCACGCTTGGTAATGTCCGACTCATCCGCGGGGTCTGGAACCGAACTTCCCACTGGCACTACCATTTCCGGAGAAGTCCCCCACGTTACCTGAGGTTCAATCGAGGCAGCATCGAAATGGTGAATAGTATCGAAGTAAGCGTTTTCATCGCTTTTGAGTTTTCGCCAGCTGTGGACGGCTTTTTCCCACATCCCTCTCGTTGGAGCGAACGGCCGCCCTTGGAGGTAGTCAATCGTTGCCTGATCCACCGCCATCAATGCCGCACGGGCGCCAGCTTCAATGGCCATATTGCAGATAGTCATCCTCCCCTCCATGGATAGTACGCGAATCGCCTCGCCTCCGAACTCGATGGCGTGTCCTCGACCGCCGCTTGTGGTGATCTTTCCTATGATATAGAGAATTAGATCTTTTGGCGTGACCGCCGGATCGAGTTCGCCGTCCACTCTTATCTGCATGTTTTTCATCTTTTTCTGGATTAGACACTGCGTGGCGAGAACGTGCTCTACTTCAGAAGTGCCGATACCGAACGCCAGCGTCCCAAAGGCGCCATGAGTAGAAGTGTGAGAATCGCCGCAAACGACCGTCATTCCCGGTAAAGTTGCTCCTTGCTCCGGCCCCATGACGTGCACAATTCCCTGACGCGGATCATTCAATCCAAACTTGGTAATGCCGAAATCGGAGCAGTTTTCGTCGAGTTTCTCGATCTGTAGAGCAGAGAACGGATCCGTTGCGTTTTCATCGCCATCAGTGGTAGGGACATTGTGATCTGGAACGGCGAGATTAGAAGATCGCCGCCAGACATCGTGCTTCGATAGGCGAAGGCCGGAAAAGGCTTGAGGTGATGTGACTTCATGCAGGAGATGCCGATCGATGTAGATTAGTGACGTCCCGTCTACATTGGAATGGACGACGTGAGTTTCCCAAAGTTTGTCGTAAAGAGTCTGTCCGGCCATGGTCATTAGATCAGGGTGTCGCCGCCATTTCAAGGAATTCCCTTTTCTCAGTCATCACATACTGTTCACCGAGTGCCCTGAGATAGGCTATTGCGCTCGCTTCAATGATATCTGTGGAGAATCCTTTCCCAACGAAAGACAGGTCTCCCTTGCGTACTCTCACAAGAACTTCGCCCTGCGCCTGGCGGCCGCTAGTGATGGATCTTACCTGATAAGATTCGATGTGCGATTTCGTTTCTAAAGCTCTGTCGATGGCGTTAAAGCACGCATCCACGGGACCGTCGCCCGTTGCTGATTCCTCAACTATCTTATCATTGGTTTTCAAGCGGACAGTGGCGGTCGGTATGGCGCTCGTTCCCAGCATCACATTAAGATATTCCAGATTGTAAGGTTCATCCTGTTTGCTCACTTCATCTCCCATAAGGACGCGGAGATCATCATCAAATACTTCCTTTTTCTTATCCGCCAGAATCAGGAAGTCTTCATAGATATGGTCAAGGTTTTCTTTGGTGGTAGAGTAACCCAACTGTTTAAGTCTTGCCTGAAGTCCATGCCGCCCCGAATGTCGACCAAGAACAATCTTGCTGTCCGGGACTCCCACCGATTCCGGGGTCATGATCTCATATGTCTCTTTGAGCTTTAGTACTCCATCTTGATGTATGCCTGACTCATGTGCGAAAGCGTTTTCGCCGACGATTGCCTTGTTTGGCTGGACGATCATTCCTGTGAAGGAGGAGACCATTACACTTGTATTGAATATCTCCTCAGTGCGAATATCTGTGTGGAAATCCCAGAAGTCGCGGCGCACCTTTAACGCCATTACAATCTCTTCTAGGGATGCATTTCCGGCCCGTTCGCCTATACCGTTGATTGTACATTCGACCTGTCTAGCGCCATTCATGACGGCGCTTAGCGAGTTAGCCACTGCCAGTCCCAGATCGTCATGACAGTGAGCGCTGATCACAGCATCATCAATATTGGGAACACGCTTCTTGAGTTGCGCAATCTTTCGGCCGAACTCATCTGGCATCGTGTAGCCTGTGGTGTCGGGAATATTCACCGTCGTTGCGCCAGCGGTGATTGCTGCTTCGATGATTTCGCACAGGAATGTTGTGTCGGTCCGCCCTGCATCTTCCGGGGAAAATTCTACATCATCCGTGAATGTCTTTGCGTAAGCCACTGCATCGCAACCCATTTTCAGAATGGTTTCACGCTTTTCCTTCAGCGACATGCCATAGCGGTTGTCGCTGAATTTTCCCTTTAGGTGTACATCGGACGTCCCGAGAAAAGTGTGAATCCTGAACCGTTCAGCGCCCTTAACAGCATCGTAAGCGACCTTAACATCTTTCTCCACCGCTCTGGCCAGGCTGGCAATAGTGCCACTCACCTCGCCAGCAACTCTCTCCACAGCTTCAAACTGAACGGATGATGAAACAGGAAAGCCCGCTTCAATTACATCGAGGTTAAGCTTCTCCAACTGCCTAGCGATTTCAACTTTTTCGTGGATATTGAGGGATGCACCAGGAGACTGCTCCCCATCGCGAAGGGTGGTGTCAAAAATTGCAACTTTTTCACTCATTTTCCGACCTTTTCCATATTGGTGGATGCCTCGGTACCATCGTACATCCGGTTGATTGTACCAACAATTGCGTCTGTCATTTCTTTGGTAGTGCAAGGTGTCTCGTCGTCGCTTGCTATATCTTCAGTTTTGTAACCATTAGCCAAGGCGGCTTCGACGGCTTTGTTAATGAGATCTCCCGCCTCTGTCAAATCGAGAGAATAGGTGAACATCATAGCGACGGAAATTATCATGCCGATGGGGTTAGCGACACCATACCCTGCGATGGTGGGAGCGGAGCCGTGTACAGGCTCATACATGGCGTGATTGGCACCGAAGGAGGCGGAAGGCAGCATGCCGAGGCTTCCTGTGAGCGTTCCCGTGATGTCGCTCAATATATCGCCGAACATGTTTTGTGTCAAGATGACGTCAAACTGAGCCGGCGCGCTTACTAACTGCATGGCGGCGTTGTCAACATACATGTCTGTCAGGGTTATTTCCGGATAGGAGCGATGAACATCGCTTACCACAGATTTCCAGAATTGAGAACTCTCGAGTACATTTGCCTTGTGAACCGACGTCACTCTATTCGCTCTCTTTCTGGCGAGCTGAAAAGCTGTATGAGCAATCCGCTCCACTTCTTCCCGGGTATAGACCAACGTATTCCACCCTTTATCACTGTTGTGCCCTCTCGGTTTTCCGAAGTAAATCCCACCGGTCAATTCTCGTACGATCATCAGGTCCAAGCCGTTTATCACTTTCCTTTTGAGAGGTGAATGACCGGCCAGTTGGGGCAAGATGATTGCCGGTCTTAGGTTGGAGTAGAGGCCTAACTCTTCCCGCAGGCGGAGAAGGGCCGTTTCAGGTTTTGATTCATGGGGAAGCGAATCCCACTCCGGACCGCCCACAGCGCCAAGGAGTACGGTGTCTGCGCCGCGACAGGATTTAACTGTTTCGTTGGTGATGGACACGCCATGCTTTTCATAGCAGCACCCTCCCACAAGCTCTTCCGTAAGGTTGAATGTGATGTCGTAGATGCGGCCCACTTCGTTAAGAACGGCGAGAGCCGAATTCATCACTTCGGGACCAATGCCGTCGCCGGGAAGTAGGATAATCCTACAGTTCACGCTGGCGTCTCCAGTTTATCGTTGGAAGGGAGCCAGTCCATCATCTGTCTCAATTTCAGCCCGATCTTCTCGATGGGATGGTTTTCTGTCTCGGTTCTCAAGCGCTCCATGAGGGGCTGGCCATCACGGTTTTCTTTGATCCACTCTTCAGCGAAAGTCCCGTTTTGAACATTCTTCAAGATTCTCTTCATCTCCTCGCGAGTTTCGTCCGTGATGATCTTTGTTCCGCGGGTCATTCCTCCGTATTCGGCGGTGTCGCTGACGGAATAGTTCATACGAGAAAGCCCCCCTTCGTAGTAGAGATCCACGATCAGTTTTAGTTCGTGGAGGCATTCGAAGTAGGCGAGTTCGGCCGGATACCCTGCTTCGACCAGCGTCTCAAAACCTGCCTTGATCAATTCTGCTGAGCCGCCGCACAGGACAGCCTGCTCGCCGAAAAGATCAGTTTCCGTCTCGTCCTTAAAGTTTGTTTCCAGGGCTCCTGCTCGGGTAGATCCAATCCCTTTCGCCCACGCGAGGGCGACTTCTTTTGTCTGCCCAGAGAAGTCCTGGTGTACGGCGATAAGGCACGGAACGCCGCTTCCGTTCTCAAATGACCTTCGCACAAGGTGCCCCGGACCTTTCGGTGCCACCATCATAACGTCCACCGATTCGGGGGGAGTGATCTGGTCGTAATGGATGTTAAAGCCGTGTGCAAAAGCGAGCGTGTCTCCAGGCTTAAGCTTGGCCGCAATCTCCTCTTCATAAACCTTTTTCTGGGTCTGATCGGGAACCAGGATCATCACCACATTGGCCCAGTCGGCGGCTTTCGAAACAGTTGCCACTTTCAATCCTGCTGCCTCCGCTTCACCGCACGATAAACTGGACGGTCGAAGACCCACACGGACATTCATACCACTGTCCCTCAAATTGAGCACATGAGCATGCCCCTGACTACCATAACCGATGACCGCTATTTTCTTGTCTTGTAGAACAGACAGGTCGACATCGGTATCGTAATAAACATTTACCATTTTTATCTCCTTGATTATGACAAAGAATTGTTCATCTGCTGAGTTCGTCTTGAGACTCTCCCGGGCCAGTCGGAGACAGAGTCAGATCTTTCCCCTGTTTGGAGATGGCAACTCTCCCGGATCTCACCAGTTCTATGATATTGAACGGTTCAAGATCACCCACCAGCTTATCCATTTCTTTAGCGGTTCCGGCCGCTTCAAACACCATGGAAGAACTTCCGTTTCGCAGCAGTCGGCCTTGGCTTTTGTGTGCCAGTTCCTTCACTTCTTTCCGCTTTTTAGGAGGCGGATCAATTTTGGCGAGCACATTCTCACGAACGATATGTGAACTATCAGAAGCAAGCTCTACTTCCACAACATTAACGAGATTCATGAGAATGTGGACGAAAAAATCTTGGCGGGAAGGTTCAATATCGTTTGCCACAATAGTGGTTCGACTTAATCCCGGTTTTTCACATTGCGCTACAGTCAGACTTTCAATATTAATATTCCTTTTTCGGAATTGATTAACAATCTGGTTCAGCACACCGGCCGTATCCCGCACCAGGGCGACATAGGTGGTTTTCATTTTGCTGGCCTCTTTTCTATTACTCTCCCTTTGTTCTTTTCCTGACCACCATTAGGTCTTCGAATCATATCGTGAAGGTTGGCCCCTGTAGGAACCATCGGGTAAACCATATCGTGTTGCTCAACAACAAACTCAATGAGAACTGGACCATCGAGCCTTTGCACCTCATTCAGGGTCTTTCGGGCATCATCTTTATTAAAGACGCGGTATCCCGGAAGACGATACGCTTCAGCAAGCCGAACATAATCCGGACTGTATATTGGTGTCTCGGAATAGCGAGCATTATAAAACATCTCCTGCCATTGGCGCACCATACCAAGATAACCGTTATTGATTATGGCAATTTTAATATTGACGTTCTCTTGGACAACTGTAGCTAGCTCCATCAGCGTCATCTGTATTCCACCATCACCAACGATTACCCAGACATCTTTATTCTTTACAGCAAAACTCGCACCTATTCCAGCTGGAAGGGCAAACCCCATGGTTCCCAATCCTCCGGAAGTGATGAGCGTTCTTGGTTTGTTGTGCTCATAATACTGTGCTTCCAACATCTGGTGCTGTCCCACATCCGACACGACCAAAGCATTGCCGCCCGTCTCTTCCCAAATGATTCGGATAGCGTGGGCAGCCATGAATTCATCTGATGTCTGATTAAGGATTTCGACTTCGTCTATACTCGCCTGCCACTTTTTAATCTGTTTGAACCACGGACCACGGTTCCTAGAAGTAACCTCTGGTGTTAACTGCCAGAGTACTTGCTTTAAATCTCCATGGATGGCGACGTCCACAGGGACGACTTTGTTAAACTCTGATCGATCGATATCAATATGAATCTTTTTGGAGTGTGGTGAGTACGTTTTCAGTTTCCCAGTTACTCTATCATCAAAACGCATGCCGCAAGCGATTAGCAGATCTGCATCTTGAATAGCGTTATTGGCATGTGCATTTCCGTGCATCCCCATCATCCCCATATTAAGAGGATGGCTGCTGGGGAATCCTCCTATTCCGAGAAGTGTGGTGGAAACAGGGATGCTTCCTTGTTCGGCCAACTGCTTCAGTCCTGTCATTGCTTCTGAAAGGAGTACACCGTGTCCAGCCAGGATTACCGGTTTCTCAGCCGTGTTAATCAAATCGGCCGCCAATCTGATTTGCTCTTCCGTTACCGCTCCATCTACAACGTGAACGCTCAAGTCAGCTGGAGGGTTTGAGTAGTTAAAGCTTACCGCTTCATTTTGAACACATTTTGGAATATCAATAACTACTGGTCCCGGACGTCCGCTCCGGGCGATGCGAAAAGCATCATGTATAGTTTGAGCCAACTCTTTCACATCTGTAACCAGGAAGGAATGTTTTGTAACAGAGAGGGTTATCCCTGTGACGTCTGTCTCTTGAAATGCATCTGTTCCCATCACCGACAATGGAACCTGGCCGGTGATACAGACGATGGGAGAAGAGTCCATCATGGCTGTTGCGAGGCCAGTGACCATATTCGTTGCTCCGGGTCCTGAAGTTGCCATGGCTACACCCACTTTTCCGGAAGCACGGGCATAACCGTCGGCCATGTGTGTGGCTCCCTGTTCATGACGGACCAATACATGATGAATCCTGTCATCGTACTTGGTTAGTGCATCATAGGCTGGGAGAATTGCTCCTCCAGGATACCCGAAAATAACGTCTACTCCTTCTTTAATGAGGCATTCCCAGATGATTTCCGCGCCGGTTATTCTAGTCTTTTTTTCAGTCATATCAATTCCCTTCCTGTCTTAAGGACGGCCCCGGTGTTTGCCGAGGTTACCAGCCTCGCATAGCGTCCCAGATAGCCATTTTCTATTTTCATCTGGAATTCCGGCATTGATTCCAATCTTGAGGTCAATTCTGCATCTGATAAGTCAACCGAAATGGTACAATTTGGGATATCGATGGTGACTAAATCGCCATCTTGAATGGCAGCAATGGCCCCGCCTTCTGCTGCTTCAGGAGAAATGTGCCCTACGCAGGCGCCTCTAGTTCCCCCAGAGAACCGCCCATCGGTGACGAGGGCCACTTTGTCACCGAGACCGAGTCCCATGATAGCGCTCGTAGGCGCCAGCATTTCAGGCATTCCGGGACCGCCTTTAGGACCTTCGTAACGGATTACCACCACATCACCGGGGGTAACTTCACCACCGAGTATTCCCTGAAGCGCCTGATCTTGTGAATTGTAGATTCTTGCGGGACCGTTAAAGATCATCATTGCTGGATCGACCGCTGCCGTTTTCACGATTGCCCCATCGGGTGCAAGGTTTCCGAAAAGCACAGCCAGACCTCCTGTATCAGAAAAGGGGTCCTTAACTGAGTGAATGACTCCTCGATCCTTCACTGATGTTGACTCGATATTCTCTCCGAGAGTTTTTCCGTTTACTGTAGGCCTTGACAACTTTAAGACATCGAGTTTTGATAGCTCATTTAGAATAGCGGGAACACCACCGGCTGCGTCCACATCTTCCATGTGGACGTTTTTAGTCGCGGGGCTAACCTTGCAGAGGTAAGGAACCTTCGAGGCCAAACTGTTCAG
>CEUZ01079244.1_pt1 | contig 15748 bp, 14 predicted proteins | sample 361511 | NCBI WGS metagenome assembly CEUZ01 (sample SAMEA2622822, study PRJEB7988) | marine metagenome | biome: marine biome (ENVO:00000447); feature: surface water layer (ENVO:00002042); material: "saline water (ENVO:00002010), including plankton (ENVO:xxxxxxxx)" | depth 5 m
CATATGCGTTGACCATGTGGACCAACGCAACGTTGGATACTCCACTAGCAGCGACCATCTCATTCATTGCCTGGCCCTGGATAGCATCGCTTGGCACCACACGGAAGAAGTGTGGGTGAGCTGATGCGTCGCTCAGAGCAGGTGATGTGCTCGCGTACGAGACCATTGGGATACCAGCTGCGGACAGAACTGCGTTAGCGCCCATTGAGGCACCAGAGCAGGCTGCTCCAGCAACTGCCACGACTCCAGAATCAACTAGGGTCTGAGCAGCTGCGCCAGCAACTGTACCGTCGCATCCAGAGTCCAACTCTACAAGCTCGAAGTCTCCACCAGCAGCGTTCAGGTCAGCAATCGCCTCTGCAGCCGCGAAGGTGAAGGGCGGTGCGAACTGAGATATTGGTCCGCTGATTGGATTCAGGAATCCGATCTTGATTGAAGTAGACACCGGTGCTTGGAACATCGGGTTGTCCGTTCCCATGTAGTGGGCTGCGATTTCGTCAACAATGGCGTCAGCCATGTCAGCGTCGAAGCCTTCCACATTACCGTCTGCGTCGTAGGACTCAAACGGAGGGTAGAACGGGTCAGTGCACAGCTTTAGTCCACCAGACTCGAGGGCGCTCGTTAGAGTGCTGCCCTCAGATGGGGTAGGGTATGCTGTAGCAGTGTCAGCCGTTGTGTCATCAGCAAGCGTCACGGCTCCGTCGAACCACGCGCCATAAATGGCGTCGTATTCTCCAGAAGCGACGACAGCGCCGATAGCGACATCCAGAGCAGCTAGAAGCTCTCCGGAGTCCTCACGGACGGCTAGACCGAAGTTCTCATCTGAGAAGGTGACCATTAGGTCGCCCTCTAGGGACAGAACAGGTGCGTCTCCCATGGCGTAGTGTACGTCGCCGTTGTTCAAAGCGGCAATGACCGAGGGGAAGTCCTCGTAAGCTGTAGTTGTCGCGTCTGCAAGGTTCTCATTGGCGTACAGATCCGAGGTTGTCCCGGACTGGACACCGATGATGGTTCCAGCAGCGTTCAGGTCGCTTACGTCGGAGATAGATGCAGATCCTGATCCACCGATTACACCTTGGCTACTTGTGTAGTAAGCCCTGGTGAAGTCGACGACTTGGTCTCTCGCTTCCGTCTTCGTCATCGCCGAGATGATAGCGTCGCACATCTCGCCGGCATTCAGGTTGGGGATAATAGGGTCCCAGCCAGATTCCACCCACACCGGGCCCATATCAGCGGCCAAGGTGATGGACCAGGTTGGGTCGTGCGTACACGATCCGTCGTCTTCGGTAGCGTCTGCGTTGTAGTTGTTCGCCGTAGCGTCCATACAACCCATTACTGCCTCAGGCGTTGGGTCCTCATCATCTCCCCCTAGGCATCCGGCGAAAGCTGCCGCCAGCATACTTAGGGTAAGCATCATTGCAATTATTTTCTTGTTTTCCATAGCGATTTCACGCTCCAGTGCCGGCACGACGAAGTGTGGTAGTTATAGAGATTCGGTATTTTTACCGTAGGTAAACCGATTGGGCTATGAAAAACCCCCAAATTCCTCTGTTTTCTAAGGTTTGGAGCCTGTTATTTTGTCAATTTCGATAGTGAGAATCATTGAGTGGTTACCTTTCGGGGCATCATGGGCGGCGAGCCGATGGACTACGCCTCCAGTGGTGTAGACATTGATGCCGAGGGTAAGGCCATCTCAAGCCTGATTGATGCGCTTGGCGGCTCGGTAAGAAAAAGGGGACAGAAGGGCGCACCTGTTCCACTGCCGGGTGGGTTCGGTGGAATCGTCGAATTCGGGGATTCACGGCTGGTTTTGGCGACTGATGGTGTGGGCTCCAAACTACAGTTGGCCAGTCAGACTGGTTGGTTGAGGGGAGTTGGGATCGACTGCATTGCGATGAATGTGAATGACCTCATCTGTGTGGGGGCTGAACCGATTGCGTTCGTCGACTACATCGCGGTCCCAAAGGCCGATCCGGAAGTTCACTCTGAGTTGGGCCATTCCTTAGCAGAAGGGTGTCGTCAAGCCCGAGTCACATTGGCTGGCGGTGAGACTGCAACATTACCTGGAATCGTGACCGAGCTGGACCTCTCGGGAACCGCTCTAGGATGGTTTCCCAAAGGAGGCGAAATCACCGGAGAGAGGTTGCAAGCTGGGGATGCCATGATTGGCCTTCCCAGCAGCGGTATTCATTCAAACGGATACACTTTGGTTAGGGCTGTACTTGAGAGGTCGGGACTATCTTTGGATGATGCTGCACCCTTCGATGCAGATGGCGACAGGATAGTCAGGTGGAATGAGGGCGAAGTGACCATCGGTGAGGTACTACTCAATCCCACGATGATTTACGTCGACCCAATAATCGATCTGGTGCTTGCCTGCAGAGAAGGTATCGGTCCTTGCTCGTCTGAGGACATCAAGGCCATCGCCCATATCACGGGAGGAGGGTTGTCCAATCTTCTCAGACTTCACGATTCTCTTGGATGGCATATCGAGGACCCTTTGCCTGTGTTTCCAGAGTTCTCTTGGATAGCCGAGGTGGGTTCGGTCAATACTCGGGAGATGCACCGCACATTCAACATGGGGATGGGGATGGTTGTTGCAGTTTCCAACGACGTTGCGGATGATGTAGCAAAGTGGCTTTCAGAGCGGCTTCCGGGGGCTCGTAGGATTGGTTCGGTCACTGATTCAGGAAAAGTCACACATGCAGAATCGGGTGTGTACTTTGACCATTATTGAATGAGTTTGTAGTAGTCAATGCCTTGTGCGATAGCGCCCTCCGACCAGCATGGATGCAAACGAGCCTGAAGGGTGGCCAGGGGTGCTGCATCGAGAGGGTCGCACCCTTTGCAGGTTACCTCACGACCCTGGTCAATCTGGGCCAGGGCCAGTCGCTAAGGGGAAGGGGGCTGTGTTTCACAACCCGGCGGTAGCAGGAAGCAGGACCCGAAGCGTGCTTCTTCTCCAGCATTGCATCGAGGCAGGACTGTTGGGAGATGGTACAATCTATGCGTTAGATGGGTTGTCTGCTTCCGGGCTCAGGGCTAGGAGATGGTTGAACGAATTGCCATCGCAGAGTGCGAGTCGAATTAGCGCGACAATGGGCGACATGGACCCGGTGGCTCTAGACTGGGCCATGCTCTGTCACGAGGAGTTTCCCCCTGAGCATGGTGAAGGTGAGTTGTTGGCTCATCTCGGTGACCTGCGCAAGAGTGTGTTGGAGCATGGCAGGCACTGGGTAGACATCGATCCGTACGGATCCCCTCTCCCCTTCCTAGACACCGCAGTTCAGTCGCTTGCTAGAAAGGGAGTCCTTGAAGTCAGCGCAACCGACAGTGCTGCCCTATCTGGTTCTTCGAAAAGTGCATTGCTGCGACGCTATGGTGCGCGTGTAAAGACCGATGGTTTGGCTCACGACTCTGGGCTAAGAGTCCTACTTGCTTGCCTAGCAAGGGCTGCTTCTAGACACGAGCGATCTGTGACTCCTCTGCTCTCGGTTTGGGATTCCCATCATCTAAGAATCTCAGCTCTAGTCAGCAGAGGGGTAGAGGGGGCCAATCGGGTCGAGGAGGATCTAGGTTGGAGAGTGGCCGCTCCGACCGAGTCCGAAGTTGCTGCATCAATATCTACAGGACTCCATCCAGAGACTCCACTAGATTCGGAACCGCTTCCAATGCACTGCTTCCTGCCTCTCAATTATCCAATTGATCGTACCGACAAGCGTGTTTCAGGACCTTTGTGGACGGGCCCACTTGGAGAACCTAAAGCGATGGCATCGATGACCGAGGAGAGAGTCATTCAGATGTGCAGCCCTGGGTTCAATGATGATGACATCTTGAAGTGGACTGAGCGAGAATGCGAGAGCGAGCGGCGAAGGATTCTTCGTAGCGTCAGGCACATCTCTGAGGAAGCGACTGTAATCGACGCGCCTCACTTAATTCTCGTCGATGATTTGGCGAGTTGGCTTGGCTCGGGTTCTCCGGTAAGCCCGAGTGTCATGGTGGAAACACTTCGAAACCAAGGTCATAGAGCAGCAGTTTCGAGGTATGGTAAGCCGTCGTTCAGGACCAATGCGCCTTGGAATGAAATTGTATCTGCTGCGATTGATTAGTTCAACCACCAATATAGGACATCTCTATCCTTTCCAGTGACTCAGTTGCCTCGGATCTGATTTCAGAGTACCTGTCTTCTCTTTCTTCCCAATAAGACTCAATCATTGATACAATTTCTTCGTCTGAAGAACCCATCCTAATTGGAGATAGTAAATCCAAACCTTTAGTTGAGAAAAGACATGTGAATAACCGCCCATCGGCTGAAATCCGGGCTCTTGTGCAATTACTGCAGAAGGGCTCAGTAACGCTGGTAATTAGCCCAACCTCAGTGCCTTTAGATGTCCTGTATCTCTTAGCTACATCACTTTTCTTCCGTGGAGGGATTGGAGTCATTCCACCAATCAATTGGCGGATTTCATCGGCGCTAATCACATCATCCATTGACCATCCATTCGTTGTTCCCACATCCATGTACTCAATGAATCGGATTGCTATATCTCTGTTTGAAAAACGCTCTACAAGATCCAATATCTCTTCCTCGTTTGAGTTTCTTTTTACCACAGTGTTGATTTTAATTGGGCCTAAGCCTACTGATTCTGCGGCCTCGATTCCAGCCATTACTGAAGCCACGGTGTGACCGGAATCGGTAATAGCCGCAAACGTGGCTTCGTCTATCGCATCAAGACTAACAGTTACGCGATCTAGTCCTGCTGCAGATAGTGCTGGAGCATACCTAGGAAGTAGAACCCCATTCGTCGTCATTGCAATCTCAACATCTCTCAATGCAATCATTGAAATCAATTCATGGAGATTTCTACGAAGCAGAGGCTCCCCTCCCGTGAGACGAATCTTTTCCACCCCCAGAGATACGAATATTCCCGCTATCCTGTCTATCTCCTCGAATGTCATGATTTCATCACGTTTCATGAATGGAAAATCATTCCCAAAGACCTCTCTAGGCATGCAATACCTGCACCTGAAGTTGCATTTATCAGTGACTGAGATTCTCAAATCTCTGAGGGGCCTGCCCAATTTGTCGACCGGGGCTGATACCATCTTACGTGCGTGTAAGGACTCGGTGATGAGCCTTGCCTGCGCTCGGACATGTTGAATAGAGGGGATGTTTACGGGATGTTGAGAAAGATGCTTACCATCACTGAGAAGGCCCAGGAGATGCTTGGGGAGTTCGCAGATTCTGCGGATGAGGGTGTTGAGTTGATTCTCAGAGTCGAGATTGTTGGTAGAGGACCCAAGGGGTTCCAGTATGACCTACAGTTCGTTGGTCGCGAGGATAGTAAGGAGGACGACATTGTTTTGGACATCGATGGTATGTCAGTACTCGTTGCAGCTAGGAGCGCTCAGTATCTCGAAGGTACTACTCTGGACTACAAGGAGACGTTGATGGGAGGGGGATTCAGTTTCGACAACCCCAACCCCCTATGGGTAGATGAATTGTCTAAGGCGGTCGCAGAAATCATAGCTAGTGAGGTCAATCCTGTCGTTGCTTCTCACGGAGGTCATGTCGACCTAGTTGGAGTAGACGATGGTAAGGCAATTATCGCCTTCGGGGGTGGCTGTCAGGGCTGCGGCATGGTAGATGTGACTCTCAAGCAGGGTGTCGAGGTCATGATCAAAGACAATGTTCCAGGCATCTCAGAGGTAATAGATGCCACTGACCATGCAGCGGGGACAAATCCGTTTTACTGATTAGAAGACCATTGGCACGTCGTCTTCATCATCTGAGTCAGGGGCAGGCAGAGCCATTGAGTGAGCCCTCTCAAACGCCTCTCTGACTCTTTCCTCTATGTTTCTAGCATCATCGAGAAGCCCCTGTACTGGAATCTCCTTGTCCATCAATTCACTCAGTCCTTCTACTGCGATAAGAGCGGCTCTGGCATCCGGATACATAGGATTGCACTCAGCCAGCAAGGCTGTCACGTCGAGACCCCTTCGTTCCCCTTCTGCAATTAGATAGCCCGCGATTCCTGCGACGATGCCTTGCTGTATCTGCTGAATCCCGGCATCATCGAGTTGGTCCCTGCTAGCACCGGTAGAGGCAACCCCCCACAGATCGCTTTCCTCCTTGATGCCGAGGTCGTTGCTAACTACTCCGTCAATGACGATGAGTCGGTCGAATCCTCCCTTAGTGAACCACTCCATGACAGTCTCTCCGAAGTATACATCATTATCGCTAGGAAACTGAATCTCTGAGGTAAAAACCCCAATGCCATCTCCTTGATACACCCTAACTGGATGCTTCGGGACGGAGTCATGAATCAGTGCTATTGCTGGGAATTTAGGGTGCATCACAGTGCCCATTGGAGACATTTCCAGAGTCTTGATGAGATGCGCAGTGGCAATTACGCCTACTGAGCCGACAGTAGAGAATCCGCAGATTGCAGTTCCTCCGAGTCCGGAAGGGTCGGCATCGGCGTGCAGAACTAGTGGGTAGGCCCCGCTCGTGTACTCCTCCATGGGGTTGCCCCTCAATCGGGGATTATTGAAACCCACTACAAGGGAGTTCCCTAATCCTAGAGATTCGTACTGACATTAGTTAAGGAACGTAGCGACAAATTAACACTGATGAAGCGTTGCGGGGCCTATGAGCGAGACTGGGAGTAGCGGGATTGGGCGAATCTACATCAAAGCGGGTAGCGAGGAAATCGATCTTTCCGGTTCAGCGAGAGAAGTCAGTGACAATTGGCTCAATATCACCAAGCAGGATACTTGGCAATCTACCCTTTCCAGAATCAGAATGGCTCGCCAAGAGGCGATAAATAAGGCCATGGAAATAGTAGTAAAATCTGGAATCCCTGAGAGAGGTTCTGCCTTCAGGCGGCTGCTAGACACCTGTGGAGTAGACAAGAAGTCTGATATTATACTAGCAGCAATTCATTACCTAAGATCGGTCGAGAAAGAGAGTGACACTCCTCCTAGAGATGTTAGGGAACTCATTGCCCAGAGTGGTAAGTGGGATGAAGACGAGGTTGAGAAGTGGAATCTGTCTCTATACATCAACAGGATGCTGGATGGCTCGTCCCCTCTGTTGAAGTATCCAGAAGGAAAGGCGCGCAAGAATCGTTTCGTTGTACTTACTAGTGATGGAGTAGACCATCTCGAGAACATGTCTCTGTGAGGAGTTTCATGAAGGATATGTCCTATACCTCTCATGTGGGTAAGAACCTCAGAGAAGCTGATTTTTCTGGTACAGACTTGCGTCGTGCCATCTTTGATGGAGCAGACCTAGAGGGCGCAGATTTGTCAGGCTGTGATTTAAGAAAAGCTTCCTTTAAGAGAGCTAATTTAATGAAAGCAGCATTTGATGGAGCTGATATGAGGGGGGCTTCTTTCATTAAAGCTAAAATGAATCTTTCAAATTTTCAAGGTTGTCGTCTTGAAGATGCAGACCTTCGGGGAATAAGAGGGCGTTATGCGATATGGCGTAATGCAAATTGGTGGGATGCAAAAATGGATGATGATTTGAGAAAAGCGCTGTCAAAAAAATGGCCGCAGGAGTAGTTACTCAGGGGCTAACTTCGCCAGTCCTTCTCGCATCCAATCAGGTACCGTCATCTTACTTTGCACCTCACTCATATCTGTGCAGACTGTGACTTGATCCGAGGTCCAACACAGTACTCCATCCTGATTGCGAAACTCGTACCTCCAACTGATTGATGTATTGCCTATCTTCGGTACTGTAAGGTTGCATTGGATGGTGTCACCATATGCGACCGGGTGCAAGAACTGGGTATCACTATGAACTAGAGGAAATGCAATCATGTGCTCTGAAAGGATAGTGTTGTAGTGTATACCGCAGGAGTACTCCCAAGACTCCTCGTAAAACCGATGCGCTAGGTCCCAAAATCTGGGGTAGTAGACTATCTTGGCCAAATCGACCATGGGGAAGTCAACGCGTCTCTCTGAGACGAAGGCCATGGTACTCCCGGGGCGCTCACGTTGAAGGCTGTTATGGAGGGTCTAATGGCCTCTCACATGAGAAAGCATCCACTCCATTACAACAGGATCTGAATAGATTGAGAACCATCCTCCGTGCTCGCCACCGATTACAGTGTGAAATTCTATCTCAGCACCTAGATCTTGCAGTTCTTGGGCCATCTGCGATGCCAAATCGTACGAAGATGTGTTGTCGGAATCTCCATGACTCATCCATATCGGCAGATGGGCGACATCTTCGGCCAGAGGTAGGTAAGAATAGGGGGTATGATGAGGAGATAGAGGCATAATCGCAGCGAAGTAATCGGGTAATTCGGCAGCCACAATGAATGTACCTCTTCCACCCATGCTCAAGCCTGTCAAGTAGACTCTGTCATCATCAACAGACATTTGGGTCTTGACGTCCTCAAGAACATCGAGTACCTTCTTGGGATTCCAATCCATCTCTAACTTAGATGGTCTTACGATAATGTACGAGTCGTCCTGGGGAATATGGAAGTTATTGGTCAGGAAGTTAGTGAAGAACCAATCATTAGTTACTCCTCCATGAAGGAATATGAAAATGGGGTACTGTTTACTATCATTGTAATCGCTAGGTGGTCTCACTGAGTATGTGTAACCGCACATCCAGTCCAGTCTTGTGTCTACTATTGCCTCAGTATCATCAACTGGGGTAGCGTAACTAATCTGAGTTAATCCTTCGATATCATTCCATTTCCCAGACTGCAATTCTGGCCAGTTCTCTGGATTAGCGGTAGAGTTCATTCCTTGGGAGGCGGTTACGTTGCATGAAGGGATGTAAGATGGTTCGGGTTCCTGCTCCTCTTCTTCGGGTCTTTCCTCTGGGAAGGAGCAATCGCGTGTTTGCTCGTCCCAAGTTCCGTCTCTCTCCTCGCAGTCTTCTTGGGTTATCTCTGAATCGTCATCTCCTCGATCATCCTCATCATCAAAGTCACAATACGATTCACCTTCGCGATCAGGAGCTTCGGTCCAAGTTCCACCTCTCTCCTCGCAGTCTTCTTTCTCGACATGGGTGGTGTATTCGGCTCGTTCGTCCTCCGAGTTAATCTCAGGAGTGGTGTCCTCAATTATCTCTGGGGTGTCTTCACCTACACAGCCAGAGAGGGCGGCGGACAACAAGAGTAGCGTAGTAAACGCAAATCCTCTCATGTGTGTTAATCAGAGTACCCCAGTTATCTAGTCTCGTATTGCATTGACAGGATTGGGAGTGATGGCGGACCCACCGCGATTCGAACACGGGTTACAAGCTCCGCAAGCTCATGTGATATCCAGGCTACACTATGGGTCCAGCACGTTTTCGACCGGCGACTTCTGTATAACCCCGACGGTGATTCAAATCACATAGAAAGTGGGAGTACGGTCTTCCAGCGAGGTTCTGCGAGCTTCTTAGCATTGGGTGCAATCCTCGTATTCTTTGTCTTGTGAGTTAACACTCCGTGCATACCTTCGACAGAGAACTTGACGCGTAATTCAAGCAGACGGTCACGCTCTGCGGTAGACATCTGCTCAGAGTCAAGTTCAACGGATGTTACAGATTCCTCATCGCCCTCATTGTGTAGACTTAGGGTGCTTCCATCTACTGCTACTCTAGGAGAGAAATTGTAGTCCTTAGGGTCGTTCATACGAACATCTGCATCGACGATTAGCCTGTCCCTGATTGAGACCTTGGTAATCTCGATTGACCTGACCATGTATCGGCATCGGAGTCGAGTTCAAAGCCCTTCGCACGAGAAGAAGAGGTTCTCAAACACCTATCTCGCTGACTCTGGGTATCAGAATCACAAATTCGACGACAAGTTGCCAGTCGTTACCTTGGTCGGGGTCGACATCATCGACGGGCAAGTCAGGATCGCACTCATCAGCGGTTATCGTCCAATACCAAGTCCCCTGACCGAATCTTTCCCCGGGCTCGTTCAGCAGTGCCTCTACCAATCCCTCAGAAGAATCAGCTGTGATTGTGTAGTCGCTCTGAGGGATTGAATTCATATCTGACCTATCGATGCTGGCGCTGGCATTCTCTGTGATATTGTCGTGAGTGGTTGAAGCGAAGGTGTTCCAGCCAGTCTCAGGCACATTTAGAGAGAGGGTAAAGTTGTCCTCAGGCCACATAATTGGTAACAAATCTCTAGCTAGAGTTAGGGTTGCATTGACCTGAATAATCCTTGCACCCAATCCGGGTTCATGGCTCAACTCGTAACTCTGGCCCTGCTCTAAGTATCCGGACCATTCCAACTCCAGGTGTTGCTCCTCCCATACCACCATGAATGTCCTAGAAATCACCATCAGACTCCATGTCTGGGTGCTCATAGCCCCCTTGTCATCAATCACGGATACCGAACCGGTCCTGTTGCCTGAGGTCTCGTAAACCAGATCCACGTAAGACGAAGAAGACTCTGCATCGTTGGTCTTGTCTCCATCTCCATCCGAGTCCACGCCGTGATCGAAGTCCCACATGAACTCGACTGTTGCTCCCTCTGGGTCAATCGAGGAACTAGCATCTAGTCGTGCTGGCTCACCTGCTCTGACGAAGGTGGGCATCTCAAGTTCAATGGTCGGTGGGGAGTTTACGAATATGCTGACTGAGGATCTGTCAACCTCGCCGTTATCATTGACTACAGTGACTTCGACTTCGTAGTTTCCAGCCGTGTTGAAAGTGTGACTGACGATTCCTTGTTTGGTTGTCCTGCTCTCACCGTCCCCGAAATCCCACCTGAACTCATCTATGTATGTCGGATCAGGGGAGGATGATTCTCTCGCATCGAAATTCACAGTCTCGCCGGCATTAATCTCTTGCAAATCTGCGCTGACTCTGGCGTTAGGAGTTGTTGAGCTAAGGCCCGAGCAACCGACTAGGCTAGAGGATAGCATCATCACCACAAGTGCAACTGGCAAGCACCTCCGGCTAGGTTTCATGTCCAACCTCCTCTACTGCTCCCTCATAGGGCTGTTGCAGTGCGGAACGAACGTTCGATGATTACGATAGTTCATGGACGGTGACGGTGAACAGTGGGGTATGTCAGACCCCCTGTTAGCAGGTTACCGGGTTCTGGGGTTCGACCTAGAGACCACAGGGTTCGATCATAGAAAGGACAGGATAGTCCAGTATGCCCTCGTAGGTAGCGATACTGACGGTACACACATCAATCTCCAATCTCTAGTCGATCCTAGAGTGAAGATACCACCTGAGACAACTAGAGTACATGGAATCAGTAATGATGATGTCAGAGGGATGGGTGAGTTTTCCAAGCATGTGAATGAGATTATCTCAATGGTTGATGATTCAATTATAGTTGGACACAATGTTTTACGTTTTGACTGGCGTTTCCTCGAAGTGGAGTGCATGCGAGCTGGTGTGGAGGCGCCAATCCCCAAAGGAATCATCGACACATTGGTTCTGGCTCGTAGGTTGAGGATTCCCGGCAGGCATACTCTGGGGCACCTATGCGCTAGGTTCGGCATTGAGATTAGCAGGGCCCACCAGGCCGATGCTGATGCCGGAGCAACCCTGCTGCTACTCTGGAGAATGATGCGGGCATATCCAGACAGATTGTCTGGAAGCATAGATGATTTGCTGGACTCATTCTCTAATTGATTCTAGGAGTGGTGTCCAAGGTAGGACCTCGCACCAATCTCCCAAGTGGAAAATTTTGCCGTCCACTCTAGCGCTGCCGAGGAAAATCGGCCCCTCGTATCCTGAATCAATAAGCTCCTGCATCTGAGTCAAGGCCTGATCTCGCAATATCGCTCCAAACCTATGATCCGAAGCGGCCAACTCTCCGTCATCGCCTACTGGAGGCATGCGCTGGAACAGCGCGGCACCCGATTCTGAATCGAATCTGATGGTGCTTACGACTTCATCCCTGAACATGGCTCCTGGAGGAAGCAATCCGTCTCTTCGAGCAACCCACCACGAGGGGCACCATGCCTTCCATTCGCAGAAGCCACATTGCATCTCACCGGGGGTTGGCTCCAGAGGAGTTTTTGTCGGCCTCATTCCTTCCCATGCCTCAAGTGCTTCGGCCAATACTGACGGGCCATCAGCGCGGTGAACGGTCTGATTTGAGGAATACCAGCCCTCGGCGTGAACGGGTGGATGGTCAGGGTTATTCTCCTTCAGTAGATCTCGATAGAATCTCAACTGGCGGCTGACCTTCTCGTTGAGCTTCTGCTTGGGTGGATTTCCAGTCTTGAGGTCGGCTACAATCCAGCCCTTAGAGGACCCATTCTCATCGAGGTCGGCCACCAATAAATCGAGTCTGCCCATGAGTCTGCCATCCTCGGATTTGAGGGTGCCCTCATTGGCCAGTACTATGCTCTGAACACTCCTCCACTGTTCCACAGTGACTTCAGAAAGAGTGACTTTGCCGATGTTGGACTTGGAGAATAGTATGTTTAGTGCTCCTACAAGTCCGTCATGAGCCTTGGTGATCATTTCATCTTTCCATCTAGGATGTCGAGGTGTGGCTAGAAATGTGTCCCTTTCGGCCGCCCAGTGGCGATCTAGAACCGCCTTAGCCGTGGGGGGCAGCCAACCGAATTCTTCCCCATCTCTTGAGGATAGTTCGAGGTTGCATAAGTCCTCGACTGAGTTGTGAACGGCAGTACCCATAGCAGCAGGCATGCTGGCCTTTCTCGGCAATCGTTGTCGCGATAACCAGTACTTTCTGGGGCAGTCCTCGTAGCGATTCCATGAGGAGGGGGACAATTGGTGAGCGGAGAAACCCTGGTCCATTTCATGTACCCCGATGGATTCACCGAGAGTGGCAACGATTAACACCATCGTCTAATCATTCATTCCCATGGTCGAGGCTCCCAAGGTGGAAGTCGATGCTGGATTGAATGCCAGCGGGGCTCTTGTAATCAGTTGCTTTCCTTCAATTGGTTTCGTTAGCAGCATCGTGGCTCACTATCTAGTAGACAAGTTGGAGTTGGAGTTGGTCGGAGGTGTCAGACATCCTAAGCTCCCTCCTGTATGTTTGGTGCAGGACGGGAAACCCCTGCCTCCAATGAGATTCTACTCTGGTGAGCCGGTATGTAACATGGAGAGGTGCGACAAGGTCATCCTGATTGCTTCGGAAATCCAAGTTATGCCTGAGTTGAATCTTCCATTGGCTGACACTCTTCTCGACTGGTGCAGTGAAGGCGGAGTAGGTGCAACTCTCCTGATTGACTCATATGCACAGGGAATAGGTCAACAACACTCTATCTTCGATGACGATGAGACTGATGAAACGATTCTGGGAATAGGCTCTACCGATGCTTCTCATAAGACTCTGGAAAGCCTAGAAATCCCTCTGTTGAAGCAGGGGGTGGTCGGAGGCATCACTGGTGTGATGATGGGGGAGAGTCGTCGTAGGGAAGTCGATGTGATGGCCATTCTCGCCGAGTCAGACGGTTCTATCGGTGGAGGATTACCTGATGCTCGGGCAGCAGCTCGTATCATCGAATGCTTGGATGAATTGATTCCCGCTGTTCATCTTGATTCCGGACCTCTGCTCGAAGAAGCTCAGAGGATTGAGGGTGAGATTCGCGAGATGATGGCTGTTCACCTCAACCCACCAGCCGATAGCGGTGATTCTCTAGGCTCGATGTACGGCTAGAAGTCTCCGAGAGTACTCTGCCTCTCTGAGGGTGGATCAATTCCGGCAATCTCTGAGAGTTCTGTTTCATTCAGCACCTTCACACCCAACCGGCTGGCTTTATCTAACTTGGAGCCGGCAGAGGCGCCAGCAACTAGGTAATCCAGCTTACCCGAGACTGAGGACACTACTTTTCCTCCCATGGACTTGATTGATAGTGCAATTTCCTTCCTAGATCTGGAAAGAGTTCCAGTAATGCAAAATGTCTGTCCCTCTAGAGGTCCTGTGTTGGTGTCTGCAACCTCGTCAGAGATATCCAATTCACCACTTAGGGCAGAAACGACCTCGATGCGCGCTGCTAGACCCTCTAAGAGCAGTCTTGCAACGGTCTCTCCGACCCTTTCAATCGAGACTAGGCGAGATATTGCCTCGTTGTACTTCAAAGTCTTTCCTTGCTCATCTTCCCCTGGTTCCTCGTCCATCCTACTTACGAGTTTGAGGAGGTTTTCGAGGCTGCCTACCTCAGATGCAATCGAGTTGGCGACCTCAGGGCCAATCCTAGGCATTCCCAGGGCCGCTAGGAAGGTGCTGAGGGGCATGCTACGACTTGCTTCCAACTCATCAATCACATTGCCCGCTGATTTCTCGGCCATCCGATCTAGGCTAGTTATGTCGCTCAAGGATAGAGTATAGAGATCTGCTAGTGAGTTTACTAGGCCTTTCGAGCAAAGTTGCTCTGCGAGTTTCTCTCCAATACCGTCCATCTCTAGATGGCGACACCAATACAAGATGGTACGCTCTAGTCGAGAAGGACAATTCAGATCTAGACATCGGATGAATGCCCCGTCCTCTACTAGTGTCGATGAGCATCTGGGACATTGTGTTGGGATTGTGACCGGGGTTCTGGTTGGAAGCGGTTCATCGAACGGTGTGCCATCGGCATGCTTTCTACCACTCAAATCGGACTCTTGTGCTGTACCCAAAACTTCGGTGATTTTCGGAATGACATCTCCTCTCCTTACAACTCTGACACGGTCTCCAAGCATAATCCCAAGTCTCTCGACCTCCCCCTTGTTGTGCAGCGTAGTACTCTCAACAGTTACTCCCGATACGGTAACCGGGGCGACTTTGGACACCGGGGTGACGTTGCCGGTCCTGCCGGTCTGCCACTCTACATCCATCAAGACGCTGATAGCCTCCTCAGGAGGAAACTTCCAAGCTAGGGCCCAACGAGGATGATGTGCAGTCATTCCGAGCAGTTCCCTCTTGCTCAACCGGTCCAGTTTAATCACTATGCCATCGATTTCCCAGTCGGCGCCTTCCCTGTTATCTGTCCACCTGTTTACAACTGACATTATCTGAGCGGTGGCGGCTTGAGAGTCACCCCCTCCTACAACTTCGTTTCCAGCCACCTCTATGCCAATCTCCTGTAGCCAAGTAATGGATTCAGAATCAAATTCGAATGCCGGAGGATTTGGACTATCTGGATGTCTGGCATCCCCTACAGGAAACTCGGTTCCGTAGGCTAGGAACATCAGATCCTCGGCTCTACCCTTGCCAGCCTCGGCGTGCTTCTGCCTGAGAGCCCCTGCTGCGAGGTTTCGTGGGTTAGGGGCGACATCAGAATAACTGTCTCTGAATGTGGCAAGTGGCATCACCACCTCGCCTCTGATGTGACAATCTCCATCCCATCCGAGTGATTCAGGCACATTTGGAATTCTGCGAGCGTTTGCAGTGACGTCCTCTCCTCTGGTCCCGCTGCCGCGAGTTGCTGCCCTGACCAGTCTGCCTCTTCGGTACTCCAGCGATAGTGCGGATCCATCCAACTTGGGCTGGCAGACGAATCTTCTGCCTTGAGCGGTGGTCTCTGAAACGAAGTGTGCAACTTCGTCTTCCGTGTTCGACTTGTCTAGGCTGAGCATTTGGAACAGGTGCTCCACCTTGATAGAGCCTGGTGGAGGGTCTGAGCCTACTTTCTGCAGTTGAGGATGATTGGGTGAGAGAGACTTGAGTTCGTCCCATAGGACATCGTATTCAGCGTCGGAAATCTCAGGTCTCGCCTCGTTGTAATAGAGGTGCGAATGGTGGGAAATTTGTTCCGCAAGCCACTCCACCAGCGCCTGCTCGCTGGCTGTGCTCGGGCG
>CEUZ01003457.1_pt1 | contig 15731 bp, 15 predicted proteins | sample 361511 | NCBI WGS metagenome assembly CEUZ01 (sample SAMEA2622822, study PRJEB7988) | marine metagenome | biome: marine biome (ENVO:00000447); feature: surface water layer (ENVO:00002042); material: "saline water (ENVO:00002010), including plankton (ENVO:xxxxxxxx)" | depth 5 m
TTCTTTAGACTAAATTCTTTTAATAAAACAGTAAATAAAAAGTCATATATAGTTCAATACAACTATTGATTGTATTATCTGTATCTATTAAATAATTCTTAGTTTACTTCACCTATAGAATGAACTTTAATATTGCCCGTAAATTAAATTTAATTAACAGGAGATAAAATGAAAAAAATAATAAGTTTTATTCTTGGAAGTATTTTAGCTCTTAACTTAAGTATTTCAGTTGCAAATGCAGCTGCAAACGAAGTAAGAGTTGCATTCTTCTTAGAGTGGGCTACTCCAAACCAAGAAGACAAGGTTAAAAAAGTATTTGATAAAGCTTTTGGTGTACCAGTTAAATGGACAAACTTTGCAACTGGTGGGGAAATGACTGAAGCTATGTTGTCTGGAGATATCGATATATCTTATTCACAAGGTTTAACACCTTTCGTAAATGCTGTTAACGCAAAAGCACCTATTAAGCTAGTTGATATTGCGGTTATTTATGGAATGGGTGGTACTACTTGTGTCGCTAAAAAGGGTATTGATAAAGGAAATGCATCTTCAGCTTTAGATGGTCAAAAAGTTGCTGTTCCTCTTGGAACTATGGCTGACTATGTATTTAAAGAAACTATGAGAGTTGTTGGTGCAGATATTTCTAAAATGTCAGTAGTTGACATGAACCCAGAAGATGGTTCTGCTGCGTTTGTTAATGGTGATGTTGCAATGGCGTGCTTGTTTGGTGGTAAATCTATCAAAAACGCAAAGACAGTTGGTGCATCATTACTAACTGTTAAAGAAGCTCAAGATGCTGGTATAGCTGGTATAGATATAACTTCAGTAACAAATAAATTCTTAAAAGAAAATCCAGGAATGGTTAGAACTTTTGTTGAGGTAACTCACGAAGCTAATTCTAGATACAACTCTGGAAAATCTGATATGAATGTTATTGCAAAAGATGCGGCTATGGATCTTGCGGGTACAAAAAAACAAATGGGTGGATTTGAATTTCCTAACGCTTCAACTATGAAATCTAAGTATATGAACAAAGGTGGTATACTTATGACTTACTTGGAAGTTATGGGCAATATGTTTGCAACTTCTGAAAACCCTGCTCTTAGTGATTACTCTGCAGTTGTAGATACAAGTTATCTACCTATGTAAGTAGAGTAAATAAAAGTAAAAATAAAATTAAATAGGCACCAATTATTTTAAATTGGTGCCTATTTTTTTACTATAAATTCTAATATATTGTTTTTATGAGTGATCTAGTTTCTCAAGATTTAAATATGATTTTCAAATCTCCTAGGGGAGAAACAGTTCATGCTCTTAAGGATGTGAGTTTTACTTTGAAAAAAGGAGAACTATTAACTGTTCTTGGACCATCTGGTTGTGGAAAAACTACTTTATTAAATATTGCTGCAGGATTTTTACGACCGACTTCCGGGATTATTTCTTTGGGTGGAAATGAAATTAATGGTCCTGGAGTAGAAAGAGGAATGGTTTTTCAACAAGGTGCTTTATTTGAATGGTTAACAGGCACAAAATGTCAATTTTGGACTTAGAATGAAGAAAGAAGATCCAAAAAAAACTGCTCAAAAAGTTGATGAATGGTTAGATATAGTTGGATTAAAAGGTTTTGGTGACACTCCTACTTACCAATTATCAGGTGGTATGCAACAAAGAGTTGCTCTTGCTAGATGTTTGATTAATGACCCAGATCTAATCTTGATGGATGAACCATTGGGCGCTCTAGATGCTTTAACTAGAGAAAAAATGCAGTCATTAGTTTTAAAAATTTGGAAAGAAACAGGAAAAACAATCATATTAATTACTCATTCTGTAGAGGAAGCTTTGCTATTAGGAGAAAGAGTTTATGTTATGGCACCTAGACCTGGAAGAATACATAAAGAATATCAACTTCCTTTTGCCTCAAGAGGATTAAAAGAAGATTTGCGAGAAATTAAAAATGACAATGAATTTGTATCGAAAAGGGAAGAAATACTTTCCATGATTTGGGACATGGAAGAAGAAATAATGGGTAAAGAAAATTAATATGCTAGTAGGAATATTTACATTTTTAATAATTTTTGCTGTTATTGGTTCAATACTTTATGGACAAAAATTAATCAAAACTGAAAAATCAGATGCAGTTTTTGGAAATCCCGAAAGAGCAAAAGGAGGAATTCATTGGGTAATAGTTGGTTCAAGCTTTCTTATGTTTATGTGGCTTTATTATTCATGGGATATTGCAAAAGCTTTTTATCCAAAATCTGCTAATGAATTATGCCAAGTCGCAAAAGTTAATGAGTCATTGTTGTCATTAAAATATCTTTTTCCAATTGAAGAACGACAACATAAAAGTAGTGCTATTATTAAAAGAGAAAATATAAATATTAAAAATAAAATAAATGAAATACAAAATTCAACTGGATTAAAAAAACAGGATAAAAAAATTTTTGAAAATCAGTTATTAAAAATACAAAATATAATTCCATTATTAACTAGAGAGATATATTTAGAAAGAGAAACCAGTAATAAAATAAATGATTTAACGAACAGAATAAATAAATTAACATCTGAATTTCCAAAAGAAAGTTATCCGCCTCCTTTAGGTCAGAAAGAAGAAGCTAAAAGATTGGAAGATCTAAAGAAACAACTTGGATGGGGAGCGACTGGAATGGAAGTGCCACCTCTACCTGAAAATAAAATTGGTTTAAAATTTGACTCTGCTTCTAAAGAATTAAATTCTATCAGCGATGAATTTTTTGCTTTGCGAAACCATCATCCTGAATATTTGAAACAATTTAAAGAAGTTATTGATGAAGTTAAAGAATATAAAAATAATTTAAATGACGATCAAGAATTAGAGATGATGTATATAAAGGAAATTAAAAAACTTGCTGAAAGAATACACTATGCAAGTATATTTCCACCAAAAGCTTTGGATGAACTAGAAAAATCTATAAGAAATTTTGATAAAGTTCAAAAAAAAGAACAAGGTGGTATAAGATTTAGAGATATATTTTTATTTCCAGGAGGTACTATTGTTTCAAGTGGACCAACTTGTGCAGAAGACGGACCTGGAAGATGGCTACCTAAACCATCAGATACATTAAGAATTTTTGCGGATTTATTAAAACCATCAGTAGGATTCAAAATGGTTCCTATGCTTTGGTACGAAATGATGGGTGTAAATAGAATAGTAGGTTTTATTCTACCAGACTGGATAGCAGATATAATGCCTGGTAAATACCCTGTTCACACTGATGAGGGTACAGTTGAACCAAATTTTAAAAGCAAAGTATTAGATATTGTAACTGGTGAATTTAACGCTTTCAAAATACCAGTGCCTACTGGTCATATTTGGGATTCTTTTTTAAGAGTATTTTTAGGATTAACACTTGGTATTATTTTAGGTGTTCCTCTAGGAATATTCATGGGTTTAAATAGATTTGCAAAAGGTTTTTTTGATCCCCTAGTTGAGCTTTATCGACCAGTTCCACCTTTAGCTTGGGCTCCGCTTGTAATTACTGTTTTTGGAATTGATAATCTTGGAAAAGTATTTTTATTATTCATGGTTTCTTTATCTATTATGATTATTTCTGCAAGAGCTGGTGCTTCAGGTACTCAACTATCTAAAATTCATGCAGCTCATTCTTTAGGTGCATCTAGATGGCAGATACTTAAAGAAGTTATATTTCCTAATTCACTTCCTGAAATACTTACTGGTGTAAGAGTTGCAGTAGGAATGTGTTGGGGAACTTTAGTTGCTGCAGAATTTTTAGCTGGAACTACAGGAATTGGATTTGTTGAAAATGTAGCTAGAAAATACATGCAATACGAAGTTATTTGGATTACGATTTTTGTGATGGGAATGTTGGGTTTATTATTTGACGTTACTATTAGAAAAATAATTGATAAAACTATACCTTGGAGAGGAAAAGGTTAAAAACTAAAATTATTAAAAATCTAATTTTTTAGTTGAACCATCTTTAAATTTAAATTCTGCCTGTTTCTTAGAAATAAGTTTTATTGAAGTAAAACCGTCAAAATTTTTAATAAATTCGTTCAATTTTTTTCTACTTCCTTTATTCATTTTCATCCCTGGCGCATTAACACCTACGTCAATTATAATTTCTGCACCACTAGCAAAAGCATTAACGTATGCTGAAATAACTCTGCACTTTCCTATCATTGCTTCGGTGACCCATATAGGTTTATTTATATTTAAATTTTTTAATAAACTAGAAAATTCATCAACCCAAAATTCTTTATCACACTTTCCTTCAGGAGTACTTATATGATGAATATTAGCTATATCAAAATTTTCTTTTATTTTAGGAAGCACAGATTTCCAATATTTTTTATTTTCAGGAAACATTCCTGCTGCACCAGCCATAATGATTACAGATTCTTTTTGTTTTTCTTTTATTATTTTTGAGGAAAAATTAAAAATTTCTATAAAATCTTCTTTATTACCTTTAAAAAACATTTTATATTCTGGTTCATTCATTATTTCCCAATAAATTATTGGTTTTGTTAAACCAGGCATATCATTATTTCCATCTCCATCATATCGATCTATTAAAGCTAAAAGAAAAGTTTTATAATTATCCATTGAACATGGTTTGCTTAAATACTTTGCAAAATGTTTTCCAAAAGGACTTCTTCCTTTTTTTCTTTTACATGATTTTTGTTCCCAATTTGAATAAGGCCAAATAGTTGCTATTATTATTTGATTATGATTTTGAGCATAAACAACATATTCATCTGCTTCTTGCCAAGAAAATTCTCCTTGTTTTTTTTCAATTTTATTCCAAACAAAAGGTCCTGGATGAGGTCTAACCCATTGATTATCTTGTCCTCTCATTTTCTTATCACGTATTTCTGTTAGCTCACCAAATCTAGATTCTGCTAAAGAAAATGATGTTGAAAATAATGATATTAAAAAAATATAAAAGTAATAATTAAATCGATTCATAATAGCTTAAATAAAAGTTTTATTTTGGATCCGGTCCTGGATCAGGCCCTGGACCTTTTGGATCTCCTGGACCACCTGGACCTTTCTCTCCTGGGCCTCCTTGGCCTCCCATTGCACCTTCAACAGCACCACCGATATCGCCCATAGCACCGCCCATGTCGCCCATAGCACCGCCCATGTCGCCCATGGCACCACCCATAGCTCCGTCTGCAGGACCCATAGCACCGCCCATGTCGCCCATAGCACCGCCCATGTCGCCCATACCTCCAGCTTGTCCGGCCATTGCTCCAGCCATTGCGCCGCCCATTGCGCCGCCCATACCTTCTTGCATGGCTCCGCCCATGGCTTTACCCATATCGCCTTCTCCTAAACCTCCAACGCCCATTGCTGCACCCATTGCTCCAGCTCCCATAGCTGATGCTGCTGCACCTTGAGCTGACATAGCTGCTCCCATAGCTGCTCCTGCTAGCCCAGCTCCAGCTTCATTAGCTGCCATTGCTGCTCCTGCTACTGATCCCATAGCTTTTCCTGGATCAATACCTGTACCCATTGCAGCTGATACTTGTCCTAAATTCATTCCACCTTCCATCATACCTGGTTCTCCTACATTACTTAGACCTTCCACACCTTCAGGTCCTGCTCCTGCACCTGGTCCCATAATATCTCCTAACGTAGCTCCTTCTGGTCCTCCAGCTACTCCCATAGCTGCAGCCATTTCAGGATTCATTTGTGCATTTAAATCCATTTTACCCATTCCTACCATTCCGCCACTCATAGCTGCTAATCCCATGTCGCCACCTTCCATACCCATAGCTCCACTTAAACCTGCCATACCTTTTTCTCCCATAGCTGCCATAGTACCTTGGTTAACTAAACCAACTTCCATCATGTCGCCCATCATACCGGCTGACATTGCACCTTCTGCAGCCATTCCGGCTAAACCTTGAACAGCTTTACTTCCTAATCCTGCCACGTTAGTAGACATAACTGAAGTTATATCCATTCCTGCCATTCCTGCAGCACCCATGCTTGCCACCATTCCAGGAGTTAAACCTGTTTGTGCTGCCATATCAGTCATTCCTAATTTTTCCATTGCTCCCATATCCATTCCAGTCATTCCAGCCATAGCTTCTCCCATTTGAGATTTACCCATGCCTTGCATCATTTCTCCCATCATTGCACCCGCTGGTGCTTCACCTTCTAAAACTGCACCCATTGCTTCAGCTGTCATACCTTCAGGTGGAGCCATTGCTCCAGGTAATCCGCCTGCTAATGAAGGTTTTGCCATAACCATTGCTCCCATCATCATTCCTGACTCGCTAATATCTTCTGGCATATCGATTGCTGCTGGAGCTGCTTCTGTCATTTTTCCAGCATAAGAACCTTTCATTTCTGTTCCTTGCGCTATTGCTGTTTTTTCTTTTGGAGTTTTTCCTGAAATAGCTTGACTAATCATACCAACAGTTCCGGACATCGCACCAGCAATTCCGACTTCAGGTGTTGCAAATGCTGTGGATAAACTTTTTGCCATATTTTCCATACCCATTTCAGCCATTGCTTTACCAATCTCCTTCATTCCTTCCATACCTTTCATGCCTTCAGCCATTCCTGCCATTCCTTGAATTCCTATAGAAGCTTCCATGCTTTTCATCATATCACCTCCCATACCCTTAGCACTCATTGTTGCAGCAATTGCGCCTGTCATGGCTTCACCCATTTCACCCATTGCCCCAGGATTTGCTGCTAAAGTCTCTAAAGCTGCTGTTGCTGCACCAACTGGTAAAGCTTCTAACGCACCGGCCATCATAGCTGGATTCATTCCCATCTCAGCAACATTCATTGATGCAAAATTTCCAGCATCAAAATTTCCAATATCAAAAGTTTCTGCACCTACAACTGCTTCCATATCAACCATTCCTGAACTTGCTAAACCTTGCATGGCACTTCCTATTCCAATTCCTTGAGCATCAAGAGAGCCCATCATTCCTTTAGCATCAAATCCAGCTTTTCCAACCGCACTCATTTGTCCAGCTATTTTTTGCATTGCTATAACTTTGCCTGCACCCATTTGTCCTGCGATACTTGATAATGCGGCCATTTCCTCCTGTGAAAAATCTTTTGCAAAATCAATTCCAGACATATCAAGTGTTGTTGGATTAGGCACAGCTCCTAATGCCATATCAGTTACACCTTCAACTAATGACATTGCTTGAACTGCAGATGTAATATCTCCTTTTGCTAAACTATCTTGAGCAAATTCCATAGCTGATTGAGCTTGAGCTATTGATGTATCTAAAGCTTTACCAATATCAGTTTTTGCTTCTCCTAGTGCTTCGGTTGCTCCTACTATATTTTCAGATACTTTACCAGCATCAGCAGCTAATTGATCTGCTGCTGCTTGCGCAGAACTTCCGGCTGCATCAGATATATCTCCCATTGATGCAATATCATTTGCTTTAACAATAAAGCTCGAAGTTAATAAAATTATAAATAAAGTTTTTGTAATTATTTTATACATTATTCAGTTGCTTCTATTTTTTTTTGGGCTTCAATTGTTGCTGCTCTTTGAGCATTTACTTTTGCTGTTGCAATTTGTTTTTTTAAATTAGAAAGAACTGCTGCTCGTTCTGCTATTTCTGGATCAATTTTAGCTTTTTTTTTCTTTTTCTTTTTATTTTTTTTCCAAGCTGCTGTTAGCATTTTTCCAGTTGCCCAAAATTTTAATACTGCCTCAGAAGTTTTTGCTTTTGGAGAAATCTTAAGACTCATCCTCATTGCTTCTCTTCCTTTTTTCAAACTTTCAAGAGTTTCAACTTTTGCTTTTTTATCATTTAACATTTCATTAAATAAGGCCTCGAAGTAAGCCATATCTCTAATCATTAAATGTTGATATTTATTAAGTCTGCTTTTCCCCTTTACAAATCTTTGATAAACTTTTTTTCCAGCTTCGCCTTGTTTTTGTTTACTTTTTTTTAAACTTTCATGAAACATACCCTCAGGATAATTCACTTCTTCATATATAAATGCTTCTGGTCTTTCGTTTTCAGGCCAATCACCTAGAGTTTCATATTTTATGCAATATATGCAATCTTTTTCATCTTCTTTTTTTTTCTTTGCAGCATCGGAATAAGAAGTTCCGATTAGAATAATAATTATTAATGTACTTAAAAATCTTATAAATACACTAATACTGTTTACTTTCTTCAAAGTCATTTTATTTACAGTCAATGAAAATGTAGCATAAGACATAAAAAAGGAAAGCTCCTTGAATCCTTTATTTATTGAGTGAAAATTTAAAAAAGTATCGTAAAAATTGAGCTCACAAATTATGGTTAAAAAATTTAAAGTAAATGTATCTAGGATCAAACTAAATCAAATTTACAATAAAGCTAAAAATTTCCCTTGGAAAAAAAAATTAATAAATTTTCTAATTATAAAACTAAAGTACGAGATATAAATATTCACTTTAAAAGAATTTTTAAAATTATACATTGGGCAGATATGGAGTCTGGGGTCATTTTGTTGCTCTTGAAAAGCAAGATCTTTTTGTAAAATATTTAAGAGCATTAAGATTTAACCCTTATTATGACCAAGATCGTACGGATGAATATAAAAAAAATTTGGCATTAAAAAAATATTAGTTTAAAAGATTTATGATAATTAAAAAAAAGTGAAAAAAAAATTTTCAAAATCGATTGACAGGTGTCAAATTTCAAAATCAAAGAATTTACAATCTTTAATTTTTCTTGGATACTTGCCTCCTGTTAATACTCTTAAAAAAATTGGTTCAAAACCTGAGGAAGAAATATCCTTCCCGGCAGAATTACTATACTGTAAAAAATCAAAACTAGTTCAAATAGGTTGCGTTGTTAATAAGGAAATACTTTTTCCTTACTCTTATCCATATACCAGCAGTACTACAAAAATTTTAAGAGAAAATTTTCAGGATTTATACAAGGATACAAAAAAAATTATTAAATTAAATAAAAATGATTTAATAATCGATATAGGTTCTAATGATGGAAATCTTTTAAGTAATTTTAAAGTTAATCATAGAGTTCTAGGGATAACGCCTGAGAAAATTGGAAATATTGCTATTAAAAAAGGTATTCCAACAATAATAAAATACTTCAATAAAAAAACATCTACAATAGTATTGAAAAAATTTGGCAAAGCTAGAGTGATAACTGCAACAAATGTTTTTGCACATATTGATAATATCAATAATATTGTATCTTTAATCAAAAAAACTCTAACCAGCGATGGTGTATTTATCTCTGAGTCTCATTATTTAATGACTTTATTAAAAACAGTTCAATATGATACTATTTATCATGAACATTTAAGATATTACTCACTACAAAGCTTAAAATATTTATTTAACCTTCATAATTTAGAAATAATTCATGTAAAAGAAATACCCACACATGGAGGTTCTATTAGAGTTTATGTGGCAAGAAAGGGTTATTACAAAATTTCTAAAAATGTTAAAAAACAACTTAATAAAGAAAATCGTTATTTAAATTGGAAAAACTTTAATAAATTCAAACAAAATGTTGTAAGTTCAAAAATCAATTTATTCAACATTATTAAAAAAATTAAAGATAAAAATAAGGTTATCTATGGAGTTGGCGCCCCGTCTAGAGCTTCTACTTTGATCAACTATCTTGGTCTTGAACAAAACATAATAGATTGCGTGTTAGAGGTAAAAGGTTCTTATAAAATAGGCAATTATATACCAGGAACTAAAATACCAATTTTGAATGAAAATATTATTAAGAAAAAACAACCAGATTATTTGATATTATTTTCTTGGCATATAAAAAAAGAATTAAAAAAAAATCTTAAGAAAAAAGGATTTAAAGGTAAATTTATCATTCCTTTGCCATACCCAAAAATAGAAAGATAAATATAAAAAAATTTTAATTGTGATAAATTTAAGAAAATGGATAAAAATAAATTAAAGAATTTAATTAATAAAATTTTTTTAAAACACAAATTATCAAAAAAACATGCTTTAATTTGCGCGGAAGCTCTTGTTAACGCAGAACTAGTGGGAGCTCCTTCTCACGGTTTGTCTAGATTAAAAATGTATTGTGATAGAATTAACAAAAAAGTTATAAACCCAAAACCAAAAATAAAGTTTAAAAAAATCTCTCAATCAATTACTCATGTAGATGCAAATAATTCTATTGGTTTTGTGGCTGCTGATATTGGAATAAAAAAAGCAATCGAGAGTGCAAAAAAAACTGGAATTGGTTTGGTTGGAGTAAAAAATAGTGGTCATTATGGTTTATCAGGATATTACGCCGAACAGGCTGTTAAAAAAAATCTGATAGCTTTTGTGTTTACTAACGCTCCACCTGCAATTGCTCCTCATGGTGCTATAAAAAGTTTGTTTGGAACAAATCCTATTTGTTTTGGTACGCCTACAAATTCAAAAATTCCATTTATATTAGATACTTCTGTCTCAATGATAAATAGAGGAAAAATAAGAGTAGCTTCTGTAACTGGTGAAAAGATACCTTACGGAGTAGCTTTAGATAGATTTGGCTTACCAACTACAGATGCAAAAAAAGCTTTAGAAGGAGTGCAATTGCCTATAGCAGGTTTTAGAGGTTCAGGACTTGCATGGATGGTTGATATATTAAGTGGTGTATTCACCGGAGGAAATCATGGAGGAAAAGTAAAAGATCCTTTTGACGATTTTACTGGTCCACAAAACATTGGTCATTTATTTATTGTTATGAAAGCAAATATATTTGTAAATAATTTTAATAAAAGAATAAAAGAAAATATAAAAAGAATTAAAAAGTTACCAAAAATGAGAGGTATAAATGAAATTTTATATCCAGGACAAAGTAAATTTAATCGTTTAAAAAAAAATTTAAAAAAGGAAATTAAAATAAGCAAATCTATAAATGAAGATTTAAAATTTTTGGCAAATACGAATAATATAAAATAAAATTTAACTTACAAAATAACCTATTAAACCAACTGAAATTAATAATGATAAAAATATGATTTTATTTTGAAATTTTTCTTTTTTTTCTTTTATGATTATTTTAGATTTAAGCTGGTAAATATCTACTTTATTATTTTTATCAATATTTTTTAGTATTTCAGTACTCATAAAAAAAATATTAAATCATCTTTGGTATATTCTTACAAGAAAAATTATATGATTTACTAAATTGTTTTTCTGACAAAAAACATAAATATAAATGCTGTTATATACATGATTAAGGCATAAGCTGCTGTTGGGACTATATAAATTATATCATTGAAGATTTGTGTTGCAACAAAGACAGCTAACGTTCCATTTTGTAGCCCACATTCAATAGCAATACATTTTCTTTGTTCTATTCCTGTAGCAAAACCTTTTGCAATATAATAAGCAATAGTCATCATTATAATATTTAACAATAAAACAACCATCCCCGCTTGTCCTAAATAAGAAATTATATTTTGTCTTTCTTCTATCCATATAGAAGCAAATACAATTACAAATAATGCTCCAGTAATTTTTTCTATCAAAGGAATTTTTGAAACAATAAAATTTTCAGCAAATTTTCTTATGACCATTCCTAATATTACTGGTATAGTAACTACACCAGCCATTTTAATTGCGATTCCTGTCATTGTTATTTCTTCTGAGATATTAGAAATTCCTAACAATTTTGCAGAATATAAAATTATAAATGGAACTGAAAAAATACTTATTAAGCTGATTATTGCTGTTAATGAAATAGACAAAGCAACATCTCCCTTTGCAAATTTTGTCATAACGTTTGTAGTAACTCCTCCAGGCGCAGCCGCAATTATCATTACGCCAAGAGCTAATTCTACAGGAGTTTTAAGAATAAGAATTAAAATGTATGCTATAATTGGTAAAATTATAAGTTGGCAGAACAAACCTATACTAAAATCTTTTGGATTATTAATTACTCTTTTAAAATCTTGAGTAGTAAGTCCAAGTCCCAGTCCAAGCATTATTAAAGCTAATGCCAAAGGTGCTATTTTTGTTACGACTTCCATATTTTATCTAATATATATTTCTAGTTATATTCGTTTTTTACTTAATTTAGTATATATAACTTTAATGCTTTCAGAAAAATCAACAGTTTGTCCTATAAATTTATTAGATATTGCTCATCAAAAAAGGGGAGTAAAAGCAGCTATAGTTAATGCAGGCAAAAATCTTCCAATGATTTCTGTTATGGATGCTGTAAAAGAAAATTTAATTAATCCAGTATTTATTGGGCACGAAGATGAAATTAAAAAATGTGCCGAAGATCTTAAATTTGATATTTCTGAATTTGAAATTATCAATGAACCTGTTGAAAATAAAACAGCTAAAATTGCAACTGAATTAGCATCAAATAAAAAAATTAAAATAATTGTTAAAGGTCATATTCATACAGACATATTAATGAAAGAAGTTTTTAAAAGAGAACATAATCTAATTGGAAAAACTAGATTAAGTCATATTTGGCATATGACACTAGAAAAAGATGATAAACCATTAATAATTACTGACGGAGCGCTGAACGTTAATCCTAATGTAAAAACTAAAATGCATATATTAAAAAATGTAGTTGATTTTTGTCACCGAATAAATATTCCAAAACCAAAAGTATCAATTTTATCTGCCACTGAGGAGGTTTTGGATAGTATGCAAAGCTCAGTTGAAGCTAAAGAAATTACTGATTTATCTAAAAAAGAAAATTTAAATGCAGAAATTTTTGGACCTTTGGCTTTTGATAATAGTGTATCTAAAAAATCTGCAGCAATTAAAGGTATAAAAAATGTAGTAGCTGGTGAAGCAGATGTGCTGTTGGTTCCAAATGTAGAAACTGGTAATGCTTTAGTTAAAATGATGATTTACTTTATGGGTGCATGTGCTGCTGGAGTAGTAGTTGGTGGAAAAGTGCCTGTGGTAATTACTAGTAGATCTGACGATCCTACAGCTAGGCTAGCTTCGATAGCCGCAGCTGTTGTAGCTCTTGACTAATAGCCTATTGAAATTTAATATTTTTGATTTAAAAGACAAAAATCAATAAATGACAATACAATATTTAAAAAAATCACCTAAAACTTCATCTACAGATGATGGAAAAACTAGAGAAATTGTAGAAAATATACTTAAGGATATAGAAAAAACAAAGGAAAATGGATGTAGAGAACTTTCAAAAAAATTCGACAAATATGAAGGTGATGTAATTGTCTCAAAAGAAAAAATTGAAGAAATTAAAAAAAATCTAGACCAAAAAACTAAAGATGATATTCAATTTTCTCATGAAAGAGTTAAAAAATTTGCTGAAGCACAACTTAAAAATTATGGTCAAGATTTTGAAGTAGAGCTATCAGAAGGTCTGTACGCTGGTCAAAAATTAATTCCCGTAAATACAGCTGGATGTTATGTCCCTGCAGGAAGATATGCTCATATTGCTTCAGCAGTTATGAGTGTAACAACAGCTAAAGTTGCAGGAGTAAAAAATATAATTGTATGTAGTTCGCCTAAACCAGAAATAGGTGTTCATCCTTCGATTGTTTATACAGCTGACTTGTGTGGAGCTGATGTAATTATGAATTTAGGAGGAGTCCAAGCTATTGCTGCAATGACCAACGGTTTATTTGGAAATGCGCCAGCAGATATTTTAGTTGGACCAGGAAATCAATTCGTGGCGGAATCCAAAAGATTACTTTTTGGAAAAGTTGGTATTGATTTATTTGCAGGACCAACAGAAATTGCAGTGATAGCTGATGACACCGCAGACCCTGAACTTGTAGCTTTTGATTTAGTTGGACAAGCAGAGCATGGATATAATTCTCCTGCCTGGTTATTTACTACAAGCAAAAAATTAGCAGATTATGTAATGAAAAGAGTTCCTGAGTTAATTGATGATTTGCCAGAAATGCCAAAAGAAAATTCAAGCGCTGCATGGAGAGACTATGGTGAAGTAATTCTTTGCGATACTGATGAAGAAATGGCAAAAGTAAGTGATGAATATGCTCCAGAACATTTAGAAGTACAAACCAAAAATTTAAAATGGTTTCATAATAGATTAAAAAATTATGGATCTTTGTTTATAGGTGAAGAAACAACTGTAGCTTATGGTGACAAGTGTTCAGGGACTAATCATATATTACCAACAAAAGGTGCAGCAAAATATACGGGTGGATTATTTGTTGGAAAGTTTATAAAAACCCTGAGTTTCCAAAGGATGACAAAAGCTTCAACAAAAGAAGTTGGTGCGGCTTGTGCAAGAATTTCAAGATATGAAGGCATGGAAGCTCACGCAAGAACTGGAGATGTAAGGCTTAGAAAATATGGTTTTTCAAATTAAATCTACAATATCTAAAAATACATAACTAGATAAAACAGTCATAAATATAATAATAAAAAAATTTATAACCTTCCAGATATTTGATTTAATTAAATAATTTGAAAAAAACTTTGCTAAATATCCTAAAGAGAAAAAAAATAAAAAAGAAGCAAGTGAAGCCCCAATGCCAAAAAGGTATTTATGTGTAACTAAAAAATTTTTTGAAAAATTTCCTAAAAAGAAAACAGTATCAGAATAAACGTGCGGATTTAAATAAGTAAAACCAAGAGTTTTAATAACTATATTTTTTAGTGACAAAATATTGTTACTAAAGTTAATTTCAGATTTATTATATAACGATCTTATTTTGCTATAAATAAAATAAATCAAAAAAATTAAAAGCAAAATATTAAAAATTAACTCAATATTTTTTGTGAAATAAATTTTAAAATATTCAAATAAAAATAATCCTAAAAAAATTAAAATTAAATCTGATATCGAGCAAATTAAACAAACTAAAAATATGTATTGTTTTTTTAAACCTTGTTCTATTACAAAAATATTTTGAGCTCCAATGGCTAAAATCAAACTTAAACCTGTAATAAAACCAAGTATTATAAAACTCATCTAGATTTATGGTCTGCGTTTATTATTGATGCAATAATTAAGATTAAAAAAGGTATACAAAATAAGTTTACTGTCTTCCAGCTAACAAGAGAAATTAAAATACCTGCAGATAAACTTGCTATTGCCATAGAAGAAAAAACCAATAAATCATTAAATCCTTGGGCTTTATATTTTTCTTCTGGTTTATAAATCGTAACCAATAAACTTGTGCCCGTTATAAATAAAAAATTCCATCCTACTCCTAAAAATATTAATCCAATAAAGTAATTTAAAAAAGATGGCTCTAGCAAACTCATCACTATCGTTAAAATATAAAAAAAAACTCCCGCATACATCATTTTACTATAACCAAATTTTCTTATTAAATTACCAGTAGCAAGTGATGGTAAAAACATAGCCAAAACATGAAATTGAAGAACTATTCCTGTTTTTTCTAAACTTAAATTGTGAACTATATGCATGCTTATTGGGGTAGCTGTCATTAAAAAAGACATAACGGCATAAGCAAAAGCTGCTGATGTTATTGCTTGCAAAAATCTAGGGTCAGAAAAGAATTCAGAATAACTTCTAACTTTGTTATTTTCATTTGAAATAACAGAAACATCTCTTTTATCTTTGAAAAAAAATAATAAAAATGCTGGCACTAAAGTTAGAGCTGCTAATGTTAAATAAGATCCAACATAAAGATATCCAATAACAAAATTTTTTGTGTAATTTGCTAAACCTATTCCAATAAAAGCAGCAACAATTCCAGCTAACAATAAAGTTGAAATAGCTTTTGGTGCCTTATCTTTTTCTACACTTTC
>CEUZ01036024.1_pt1 | contig 15731 bp, 21 predicted proteins | sample 361511 | NCBI WGS metagenome assembly CEUZ01 (sample SAMEA2622822, study PRJEB7988) | marine metagenome | biome: marine biome (ENVO:00000447); feature: surface water layer (ENVO:00002042); material: "saline water (ENVO:00002010), including plankton (ENVO:xxxxxxxx)" | depth 5 m
AAGAAGTTGTTGCACTTTGTTCTAAATTCCCTATTTATAATCATTTAGTGAAAAAATAAATTATGCTTTGCCCTTTTTGTAGAGATAAAGATACATCAGTAGTAGACTCGAGACCAACAGAGGACGGTACAGCCATACGAAGAAGGAGAGTGTGCGGATGCGAAAGAAAAGAGCGTTTTACTACGTTTGAAAGGGTTCAGTTTAGAGAATTGACTGTTGTCAAAAGTAATGGACATAAGGAACCTTTTGATAGAGATAAAATTGCTAAATCAATAATTATTTCTTTAAGAAAAAGACCCATAGATAGCGAATCCATAGAAAAATTTATTTCAAAAATTGTAAGAAATCTTGAGGGATACGGTGAAAATGACATTCCTACTTCCACAATAGGAAAAGTTGTAATGGAAGGTCTCGCAAAGTTAGATCAGGTAGCCTACGTTCGTTTTGCTTCTGTTTATAAAAATTTTAAAGAAGCGAAAGATTTTGAACAATTTATAGGCAACTTGAATGTTTACAAGTCAGAATAATTCAAAATATCATAATTATTTTATGGAACTTGCTTTAAACCAAGCAAAAAAAAATTTGGGAAACACCAAAACTAATCCTTCTGTAGGCTGCGTCATAGTTAAAAAAAATAATTTAATTTCTGCTGGATGCACAAGTTCTAATGGAAGACCTCATGCAGAACATAATGCGATTAATTTTTCAAAAACGAATATCAAAAATTCAGATATATACATTACTTTAGAACCATGCACTCATTTCGGATTAACGTCACCTTGCACAAGTAAAATTATTAAAAACAAAATAAATAAGGTTTATTACAGTATTAACGATCCAGATAGTAGAACTAATAATAAAAGTAAAAAAATATTAAATAAAAAAGGTATCTTCGTTAAAAATGGTATTTTAAGAAACAATACGAATAATTTTTATAGAAGTTATATTAAATATAAAAGAAAATCCTTACCTTTTGTTACTAGTAAGCTAGCGATGTCAAAAGATTTTTATACTATTAAAAAAGATCAAAATGGATGGATTACAAATAAATATTCAAGGGGTCGTGTTCATATGATGCGATCAAATCATGATTGTATTATTACAAGTTCAAAAACTGTTATAGAAGATAATCCGCTTTTTACATGTAGAATTAAAGGGCTTGAAAAAACATCTCCCGCAAGAATAATTTTAGATAAAGATTTAAGAATCCCTTTAAAATCTAAAATTTTTACTAAGGGAAAAAACTATCAAACTATAATTTTTTACAACAAAGAGAATAAAAAAAAAATAAAATTGTTAAGAAAACTTAAAATTAAAACTTTTTATGCACCGTTAAGCTCTCATGATAAATTAAATTTAATTTATATATTGATTAAGGTAAAAAAATTAGGTTTTTCTAGGATTTTTTTAGAATCTGGAATAACATTAATAATGGACTTTTTAAATAAAAATTTAATTGACGATTTTGTTCTTTTTATTTCTAGTAAAAAATTGAAGAAAAATGGAAAAGGAAGTATAACCCCAATTTTAAACAATTTTATTAAAAATAAAAATAAACTCGTTAATGAAATCAATCTTTTGGGAGATAAATTAATAACTTATAAATTAAAATAATGTTTAATGGCATAATTAAAAATACTGGTAAAATTAATAAAATCTATAAAACAAATAATAATTGCGTTTTAGAAATTTTATCGAAAATGAGGTTTACTAATAATGAAATTGGATCATCCATATCTTGTTCGGGTACATGCCTTACAATTGAAGAATTTAAAAAAAACTTAGTAAAATTTTATGTTTCTAAAGAAACCCTAAGTAGAACTAATTTTAAATATTTAAAAAAGGGCGATGTGATTAATCTTGAAAAATCTCTTAAATACGGACATAGAGTATCAGGTCACTTTGTTCAAGGACATGTTGATACCACAGCTATTGTAAAAAAAATTCTTTATTACGGTAAATCTTGGTTAATCAATCTTAAAATTGCTAAAAAATATAAAAAATACTTGGTTCAGAAAGGTTCTATTACAATAAATGGTGTATCATTAACTATAGCCAATTTATCGAAAGATGGGTTTCAAATTGCCATAATTCCAAAAACATTAAAATTAACCAATTTAATCTACTTAAAAGAAAAAGATTCTGTAAATGTTGAGTTAGATATAGTAGGAAAATATATAAAAAATTTTATGAAATAATTATTATGAAATATTCAAAAATTAACGAAATTATTAAAGAAGCTAAGAATGGGAAAATGTTTATATTAGTTGATGATGAATACAGAGAAAATGAAGGTGATCTTATAATTCCTGCATCAAAAATAACAGCTAATTCAATAAATTTTATGGCAAAGCATGGAAGAGGTTTAATTTGTTTAACATTATGTCAAAAACAAGCTGATAAATTAAATTTGTCATTAATGTCACCAAATAATATTTCAAGAAGTCAAACAGCTTTTACAGTTTCAATAGATGCAAAATTTGGAGTAACAACAGGAATTTCTGCTCACGATAGATTTAAAACAATTAAAAAAGCAATACAAAAGAAAGTATCGCCTAAAAATTTTGTATCACCTGGTCATGTTTTTCCAATTGTAGCAAAAAATGGTGGAGTTTTAGTTCGAGCCGGCCATACCGAAGCATCTGTTGATATTTCAAAATTTGCTAAATGTGGTTCGTCCGCAGTTATATGTGAAATAATGAATGATGATGGAACCATGGCTAAGGGGAAACAATTATTTACATTCGCAAAAAAACATAAACTTAAAGTTGGAAAAATTGATGATTTAATTTCATACAGATTAAATTGTGAAAAATTAACAAAGATTAAAAAAACTTCAACAATAAATATAAAAAATCAAATTTACACAATTAAAATATTTGAAAATTTACTTGATAACTCAGAAAACTTCGCATTAATAAAAGGAAATTTAAAAAAGAACAAAAATCCTAGAGTAAGAGTTATCTCTTCAAATATTGTGAAAAATTATTTAATGGGTGAAAAGTTACCGAATTTGTTTAATAAGACTATTTCTTATTTTAAAAAATATAAAGATTGTGTTTTGGTATTCGTTAGAGACACTAATCTAAGATCAGTTTCTGAAACATTAAAGGCATATAAAAATAAAAGTTTTTATAAAAAAGGTACAGATAAATTAATTAAAAATTATGGTATAGGAGCGCAGATAATTAAAGCACTTAACATTAAAAAAATGATTTTAGTCACAAGATCGAAAAAAAGAGTAATTGGTTTAGATGGATATGGAATTAAAATTACAAAACAGGAAATAATAAAATGAAAGTATGTATTATTGTAGCAAATTATTATCCTAAAATTACAAACGATTTAATTTTAGGCGCATCTAACAAATTAAAAAAAAATGGAATAAAAAATTTTAAAAAAATTGTCGTGCCGGGTATTTTTGAAATTCCCTATGTAATTGCAAAGAATATTAATTTTTATGATGCTTTTATTGCACTTGGATGCGTTATTAAAGGCAAAACTCCTCACTTTGATTATATTTCTCGAGCTACTATTAACTCAATTTCACATCTCACTATTAAACATAAAAAACCAATTGGTAACGGCATTATTACTTGCTTGAATAAAAAACAAGCAATTGAGAGATCAAATCATAAAAAAAAAGATAAAGGTGGAGAAGCTGCTAATGCTATAATTTCTATTTTAAGAACTTAAAATGATTGAAGATAAAGCGTTAAATAATCCTAGAGTTATTGTAATACAAAAATTATATAGCAATTTTTTCAATAAAGAGTCCGAAATAATTTTTCCAAAACATCGTTATAAAACATTTATCAAAAATGTTGTTAATGGAACTATTGAGAGAAAAGAATTAATTCAAGGTCTTATTGATAAAGAACTAAAAGATGATATTAATGATAATAAAACAGAATTAATAGTTAAATTGATGATTATGGCAGCTATATATGAGTTTATGTATATGCATAAAACACCAATAAAAGTAATTATTAGCGAATATTTAAAAGTTAGTGATTATTTTGTGCAAGATTCGAAGAAAAACTTTCTTAACGCTATACTTGATAAAGTCTCAAAAGTAAGCCGAATTAATAGTCCATGAAAAATTATTGTTGCCTTTTATGTCTTTTTTTGGCACTTTCCGTTTTTTTAATCAAATTTAATTTTAATAAATGATTGATATACTTTATCTTATTATTTTTGCCGGAATTTTGGCACTTATATATGGTTACATAGTAGGTAAGAAAATTCTATCTGCAAGTCCAGGAAATTTAAGGATGCAGGAAATTGCAGGTGCAATCCAGGAAGGTGCTAGAGCCTATTTAAATCGTCAATATAAAACTATAGCAATAGTTGGACTTGCGATACTTATAATAATTACTTTTGCATTAGGAATATGGGTTGGACTTGGATATTTTATTGGTGCGCTTTTATCTGGAGCCGCAGGATACGTTGGAATGTTAGTTTCTGTTCAAGCTAATGTCAGAACTGCTGAAGCTTCAAGAAAAGGATTAGCTGCTGGATTAAATATAGGATTTAAATCTGGAGCTGTTACAGGAATGTTAGTCGCGGGATTAGCTCTATTATCTATAGCGATCTATTATCTTATTTTATTAAAACTAAATGTTGAAAGTAGGGAAATTATTAATGCTTTAGTTGGATTAGGATTTGGAGCTTCTCTAATATCTATATTTGCGCGATTGGGCGGGGGTATATTTACAAAAGGTGCCGACGTTGGAGCTGATTTAGTCGGTAAAGTTGAAGCTGGTATTCCTGAGGATGATCCTAGAAATCCAGCTGTAATAGCAGATAACGTTGGTGACAATGTAGGTGATTGCGCTGGAATGGCTGCAGATTTATTTGAAACTTATGCAGTAACAATAGTTGCAACAATGGTTTTATCATCAATATTTTTTGTTGATAATTTAAATATGATGATTTACCCATTAGCCATCGGTGGATCTTGTATTTTAACATCAATAGCTGGAACTTTCTTCGTTAGACTTGGTTCAAGCAAAAATATTATGAACGCTCTATACAAAGGATTTATTGCTACTGCTATTTTTTCTATATTAATACTCTATCCTGTTACTGATAAAATTATTGGTTTAAACAATTTATATTCTTCAACCAATGCTCAATTTACAGGTTTCGGCCTTTATCTTTGTGGTGTTGTTGGTTTAATAATTACTGGACTAATTATATGGGTTACAGAATATTATACAGGAACAAGATTTAGACCAGTTATAAGCGTAGCAAAATCTTCAACGACTGGACATGGAACTAATGTAATACAAGGTTTGGCTGTGTCTTTAGAAGCTACAGCATTACCTGCTCTAATAATCGTAGCTGGTATTCTGTTAACTAATAATATTGCAGGATTATACGGTATAGCTATTGCTGTTACTACAATGCTAGCATTAGCTGGTATGGTAGTTGCTTTAGATGCATACGGACCCGTTACTGACAATGCGGGTGGTATAGCAGAAATGTCAAATCTTCCCAAAAATGTAAGAAAAACTACTGATGCTTTAGATGCGGTAGGAAATACAACAAAAGCTGTAACCAAAGGATATGCTATTGGTTCAGCAGGACTAGGAGCTTTAGTTTTATTTGCAGCTTATACTGAAGATATTAAATTTTTTTCTAACGTAAGTGGTTCCACTTTAGAAAATATCTCTGTTAATTTTGATCTTTCAAATCCTTATGTGGTAGTTGGTTTATTATTTGGGGGAATGTTACCTTATTTATTTGGATCTATGTCCATGCAAGCAGTTGGTAGAGCTGGTGGGGCGGTGGTAGTTGAAGTTAGAAGACAATTTAAAAAAATTCCAGGTATTATGAAAAGAAAAAGAAAACCTGATTATGGTAGATTAGTTGACTTATTAACTAAAGCAGCAATAAAGGAAATGATTGTTCCATCTATGTTGCCAGTCTTGTCACCAATTATTTTATACATTGTTATTTTATTTATAGGAGGTATCGAGGCAGCCTTATCAGCAGTAGGAGCAATGTTGCTTGGAGTTATAATAACGGGATTATTCGTTGCAATATCAATGACTGCTGGTGGCGGAGCATGGGATAACGCTAAAAAATATATAGAGGATGGAAAATTTGGCGGAAAAGGCTCTGAAGCTCATAAAGCTGCAGTTACAGGTGATACTGTTGGAGATCCTTATAAAGATACAGCGGGACCAGCTGTAAATCCAATGATTAAAATTACTAATATTGTTGCATTGCTATTATTAGCAGTTATAGCTCACTAAAATTATTTCCTTTTTGTTTGCATTTTTTGTCTAACACTAGATAAAAAACTATATATAAAATTTTCTTTTCTGATTTCATTTTCGGTAATATCTTTAGCAAATGACATTTTCTTCATTTTATTTTTGTCATAAAAATCTTTTTGAATTAATACTCCATACTTATCAAATTCTAATACAAGTAAATTGTTCTTTTTTAGATAATTTCTGCCTAGTTTTAGCAACTTACCACGTGTAAGTGTTCTTTCTATATAAATCCATAAATTATCATTGGTCATTCCTTTTGTGGAAGGCTGCCCTAAAATTTTAATTACATCATTTTTATTCGATTTATTAATAAAAATTAACTTTTCTCTGTTTTCTAAGTATGATATCCCATGAGTTTTAATAACTTCATCACGTGCACAACTTGTTAAACATATTAACATTAAAAATATATAAAAAATTCTTTTCATATGACCAAATATTCAAATTTTAATAATGAACAAAAAAACAAACTATACACTAATGTTCTTTTGTTATGTCGTAATAAACTATTTTATACTAATTTAAATTTAATTGATACATTTCATAACAGGATTATTCTTATATTTATTCATATTTCTTTTATTTTTATAAAAATAAAACAAGATAATCAAAAATCCGATTTTAAAATATTCTCACAAGAAATGTTTGATTTAATTTTTAATAAAATTGATATTAATATGAGAGAAATTGGTTATGGAGACACCACCGTAAATAAAAATATGAAGTTTTTAATTAAAAGTTTTTACGATATTTTATTAAATTGTGAGAAATATAGAAAAATGAGCTTAGATCAAAAAGGTAATTTTCTTATTAAGTATTTAAAATTGAATATTCCATTAAATAAAGCAAATAATAAGGCTATAATTGATTATTTTGATAAATATGAATCTTTTTGTTTTGATCTTAGTTCAGATAGTGTATTAAAAGGTGAAATTATATTTAATTATAAATAACATTTAAAAATATGGCTGTACCAAAAAGGAAAACATCTAAAGCTAGAAGAAATAAACGAAGATCTCATCATAGAATTTCGTCGATTAATATTGTTGAGGACAAAAAATCTGGTGAATTTAGATTATCTCACCATATCGATCTAAAAACTGGAATTTATAACGGTAAACAAATTTTAGAACCAAAAAAATAATTTTATCCAAATTGTATTATGAATAATAAAGTTAAAATTGCAATTGATGCAATGGGTGGTGAAAATTCTCCATCTAAAATTATAAATGGAATTGAAATTTCCTTAAAAACTAATAAAGATAATTTTTTTTATCTTTATGGAAAAAAAAATATATTACAAAATGAAATTTCTAAAAGAAAAAATTTATCAAATTACTGCGAAATAATTCATGCCGAAGATATTATAGAGGACCATGAAAGTCCTTTAATGGCTGCAAAAAAAAGTAAAGATTCTAGCATGTGGAAAGCTATCGAATCATTAAAAGACAAAAAAGCTGACATATCATTATCTGCTGGTAATACTGGAGCTTTATTAGTTATTTCTAGACTTCTCTTAAAAACTGTTAATGGAATAAGCAAACCAGCTCTGGCTGCATTGTGGCCAAATGAAAATGATATGAATATAGTTTTAGACTTAGGTGCCAATGTCGAATGTAATGAAAAGAATTTAGTAGATTTTTCATGTATGGGTTCAGCATTATTTAAATCTCTATTTCCAAACCAAAATCCTAAAGTGGCATTATTAAATATAGGCATGGAAGAAAATAAAGGTAGCGAGATTTTAAAAAAAACTTTTACAATATTAAAAAACAATACAGTAAAAAATTTTAATTTTGCTGGTTATATAGAAGGAAATCATATTATGGATGGAAATGTTAATGTAATAGTTACAGATGGATTTACTGGAAATATTGCATTGAAAACTGCTGAAGGTACAGCTAATTTTATTTCAAGGAACTTAAAAAAATCAATTAACAAATTATCTATATTATTGTCATTTAGTTCACTTAAAAGATTTAAAGATAAATTAGATCCAAGAAAATATAATGGTGCAATATTTGTAGGGCTGCAAAGTCCTGTAGTAAAAAGTCATGGATCTACAGATTCAATTGGATTCGCTCATTCTATAAATGTTTGCAATAAAATAGTTAAAGCTAATTTAATTGAAAAGATAGAATCTAACTTAATAACTGTTGACGCTTAGTTAAACGGGTAATATTTTTATTAAATGCCTGATAAAAATTTAACTAGAAAGCATTTAGCTAAAACAATTTATAAAAATTTAGGCTTTTCAAAAAATCTATCATTAAAAATAGTTGATAATTTTTTTAATATTTTAACTAGTGAATTATTAAAATCAAAAAAAGTGAAAATTTCATCCTTCGGAACTTTTGGTATATTTAATAAAAATGAAAGAATTGGTAGAAATCCGAAAACTAAAATTGAAGTAAAAATTTCATCAAGAAGAGTAGTTAGATTTAAACCGTCGCTATTAATAAAAGAAAAAATAAATAAAAAAAATGAATCAAAATAATAAATCTGATAATGCCTACAAAACTATAGGTGAAGTTACTAAGGAGTTAGGGCTAATAGATAAAAAAACTGGCAGACCTCAAACACACACTTTAAGATATTGGGAAAAGCAATTTAATCAAATTAAACCCACTATAAGAGCTGGTGGTCGCAGATATTATTCTCCAAAAAATCTTCAAATGATTAAACATTTAAAATTTCTATTAAAAGAAAAAGGGCTTACTATAAATGGTGCTAAAAAAATACTAAATATGAAGAAAAGCACTTCTATTGACGATGAGGCAAATATTGATATAAATAAGCCCAATTTAGAAAATACTAAATTAATAAAACTAAAATTAAAAAATATTTCTAAAATTATTAAAGAACTAAAAAAGATTAAATAATGGCAAAAAAAACTTCTATAAAAGTTAGACTAGTACCAGAAGCAAAGCCTGACAGTCCTTTTTTTTATTATGTAAAAAAGCCAAGTGCTGGTGAAAAAGCTAAAATTAAATTAAAAGCTAAAAAATACAATCCAGCTACAAGAAAGCATGAAGTTTTTGTAGAAAAAAAACTTCCTCCACATAGTAAGTAATTACTTATTTTTAAAATTACGTCTTTGAAATTCAACATAACTCCAAATAATTGATTTCCAAATTTTTGTAGTAATTTTTGGATCTATTTTTTGTTTAATTGATTCTTTTTTAATTTTTTTAATAATTTCATTAATTCTTTTATGATCAATAATTTCTTTTTTATATTTCTTAATTTTTAGCATTTTCTTGACTACTTGGGTTCTTTTCTTAATAAGGGAAAAAATTCTCTTATCTATTACGTCTATTTTATTTCGTGCTATTTTTAATTTTTTTTTGTCCATAATGGCGACAAAATATTAAATTTAATTTGCTTAATAGATATGTATATTAATTTGATGTTTAGTGAAAATAAAAAAATTTATATTTCTAATTGGTTATTGTTAATAACTTTCTTTGTTGGAGCTATGATTGTTGTTGGTGGCTTAACTAGACTTACAGATTCAGGTTTATCGATCACAAAATGGGATTTATTTACAGGAATATTACCACCGATAACAAAAAATGATTGGAATAATTTTTTTTACTTATATCAACAGATACCAGAGTTTAAATTAGAAAATTCAAATATGACATTGAATCAATTTAAAATTATTTTTTGGTGGGAGTATGCTCATAGATTATTAGGTCGAATTATAGGTTTGTTATATCTAATTCCAATTTTATATTTTACCTATAAAAAGTTTATAGATAAAAAATCATTAATTTCTCTTTATACTATTTTGTTTTTAATATTAATTCAGGGAATAGTAGGTTGGTATATGGTTAAAAGCGGTTTAACAGAAAGAACTGATGTTAGTCACTTTAGATTATCAATTCATTTAGTTTTGGCTTTTATTATTTTGATACTTTGTTTTTGGAATTATCTAAAATTTAAAGAAATAAATTTAATTAAACAAAAAAAATTACCTTATAATTTAGCCTTAATACTATTGCTTTTTATTTTAATTCAAATTGGTATTGGTGGTTTTGTATCAGGATTAGATGCAGGTAAAATTTACCAGACTTGGCCTTTAATGAATGATTATTTTTTTCCTGACGATTCAAATATAAATGATTTTATATCACTTAAATTGTTTTCTAATCCTTCACTTTTGCAATTTATACACAGAAATGTAGCTTATTTAATAATTCTACTATTTATAATTGTATCATTAATTATTTTTAAAAAACAATTTTCAAAATTAAAAAAACCTTTATTATATGTTTCTATTTTTTTATTTTTTCAGATTATGCTTGGTGTACTTACTTTAAAATCGGATGTGCATATTATTTTTGCATCATTACACCAAGTTTGTTCTATTTTTTTAGTAGGATCTTCAGTTTATCTGTTATTTAAAAGTTCTTATACTAACTAACAGCTTTTAAACGTGTTTTACCAGAGGCATCAAGCGCTTGATTTAAATCAGCGATAATATCATCTGGATGTTCAATCCCTATAGATAATCTTACATACCCAGGTGTAACTCCAGCTGCTAATAATTCTTTTTCAGTTAGCTGGCTATGAGTTGTTGTAGCTGGATGAATTGCTAAACTTCTTGCATCACCTATGTTTGCTACATGGTAAAACATTTTAAGAGCTTCTATAAATTTTTTACCTGAATCCACTCCACCTTTAACTTCAATACCAACTAAAGCGCCATTTCCACCCTTGAAATATTTTTTAGCTCTAGATCCTATTTCTCCTTTATGTAGAGTGGGGTAAATTACTCTTTCAACGTTTTTATGTTTTTGCAAAAATTCAACAACTTTTTCAGCATTAGAGCAATGTTGTTTCATTCTGATAGGTACTGTTTCTAAACCTTGAATAATTCCAAATGCATTATCAGGTGCTAAAGCTGAACCAAGGTCCCTTAATAATACTACTCTCGCTCTTACTCCATATGCAACATTTGCACCTGTAAGTTCAGGAACAACTTTACCCCAAACTGCCCCACCATAACTTGGGTCAGGTTCATTAAATAGTGGTTGTCTTTTTGGGTCAGCTGTCCAATCGAAATTGCCTCCGTCAACTAAGCATCCGCCTATAACTGTACCATGCCCACCGATAAATTTAGTTAAGGAATGTATAACTACAGCCGCTCCATGCTCTATAGGTCTACATATGACTGGCGCCGCTGTATTATCCATTATCAAAGGAATATTATATTTTCTTCCTATATCAGACACTTCTTTAATTGGAAAAACTCTTAAATATGGATTTGGTAATGTTTCAGCATAAATACATCTAGTTTTATCATCAATTTGTTTTTCAAAATTTTTAGGATCAGCTGGATCAGCGTATCTAACTTCTATACCAAGTTTTTTTAATGTATGAGTAAATAAATTAACCGTACCGCCATATAAATCAGTTGAACTTATAAAATTATCTCCCGCTTGACAAACATTAGTAATTGCAAAGGTGGAAGCAGCTTGACCTGAACCTACAGTAACACAAGCTAGTCCTCCCTCTAATGCCGCAACTCGTTTTTCTAACACATCATTTGTTGGGTTCATTATACGTGTATAAATATTTCCAAATTCTTTAAGAGCAAATAAATTTGCTGCTGTATCAGTATTTTTAAATTGGTAAGATGTAGTTCTATAGATTGGGACCGCAACTGCAGTAGTCGCAGGATCGCTTCTATATTCACCACCATGTAAAGCTATTGTTTCTGGATTTTTAATAATTTTAGTCACTCTTCCCCCTTTTAGTAATAATTATATTACATATTTTCTTAGGAAATGATGTTATTGTAAAGACAATTATAAGCTTTAAAATTTGACTTTATTGTTAAATGCCAGTATTTATGCGCCAAATACATGACAAATTTTATTAAGAAAAACGAAGTAAAAAACAATTGGGTGCTTATTAACGCTGAAAATGCAGTTGTTGGAAGATTGGCTGCATATATTTCAAAAATTTTGAGAGGTAAAAATAAAGCTCAATATACACCGCATATGGATAATGGCGATTTTGTTGTAGTTACAAATATAGATAAAATTAAATTTACAGGAAAAAAATTAAATAAAAAAAAATACTATAGACATACTGGTCATCCAGGCGGAATCAAGTTTACCACACCAGCTATATTAATAAAAAAGGAACCTAAAGAAATTTTAAAATTAGCAGTTAAAAGAATGCTTCCAAGGGGTCCTTTAGCAAAGAAACAATTACACAAATTAAAAATTTACACAGGCAAAGATCATCCTCATGAAACACAAAACCCTGTGGTTATAGATTTTGCAAAAATAAACAAAAAAAATTATAAATCAATAAATTAAAATGGAAATACAGCAAAACAGTAAAGAAACATTAAATAAAATAAAATTTAATTTTAAAGATTCCAAATATGCAACAGGTCGAAGAAAAAGATCTATTGCAAAAGTTTGGTTAAAAAAAGGTTCTGGATCAATACTTGTAAATGGAAAAAAAATGTCTGACTATTTTAAAAAACAAAACTTACAAATTTCTATTTCGAGACCTTTATCTATAGTTAATAGAGACAAAGAATTTGATGTTAATTGTTCTGTAAAAGGCGGAGGCTTAACCGGACAAGCCGGTGCTATTATACATGGTATAGCTAGAGCACTTGTTGAATTTGAACCTGATCTTAAACAAACTTTAAAAAAAGCAAAATTTACCACCCGCGATTCTAGAGTGGTTGAACGTAAAAAATACGGACATAGGAAAGCACGTAGAAGTTTCCAGTTTTCTAAAAGATAAAACGTTTTATTATCTCTTATTTAAAATAACTGATATAACCAATAAAATGAAAGATTCTGTAAATATTGCTATTGCTGGAGCTACTGGATATGTAGGGCTTCAATTAATAAAATTGTTATTAAATCACCCGAAAGCAAAAATAGTTTATCTTTGCGCCAATAAATCATCCGGAAAGAAAATTAGTTCATTTGATAAAAAATTAATTAATAAAAAATTGCCTAGCATTACCAAAATAAAAAATATTAATTGGTATAAAATTGACATTATCTTTACAGCATTACCAAATGGTGAAGCTCAAAAAATTGCACAGATTATTCCTGAACACGTAAAACTAATTGATCTATCCGCAGATTTTAGATTGAAAAATTTTACAATTTACAAAAAATGGTACGGAATAAGTCATAAATGCAAAAATTTAATTAAAAAGTCTATTTATGCCATTACTGAATTTTCAAGAAAGAAACTTATTAATTATAAAATTATTTCTTGTCCAGGATGTTATCCTACATCTATACAAATTCCTTTAATACCTCTTTTAAAAAAAAAGATGATTAATACAAAAAAAATTATTGTTGACTCTAAATCAGGTTATTCTGGCGCAGGAAGAAAAATTAAAAATAAATTTAAATTTAAAAACATTTATAATTCTGTATCAGCATATGGGGTAGGATCGCATAGACATATGGCTGAACTTGATCAGGAATTTTCAAAAATTTCTAAACATAAAGTAAAGATATCATTTACACCTCACTTGATACCCATGTTTAGGGGTATTCTTTCTACAATTTATTTAGAAACAAAAGGAAATATTAACGCTTTAAAAATATATAAGTTTTTAAAACTATATCATAAAAATAATTATTTTATAAAAATTGCTAAATTTAATACACCAATTGGTACAGGAAATATTATGAATACTAATTTTTGTAACATTTCAATATGCGAAGATAGAAAAAAAAATAACATAATTATAATATCTGCAATCGACAATCTTATAAAAGGCGCTTCTGGACAAGCTATCCAAAACATGAATGTGATATTTAATTTAGATGAAAGAATGGGTTTAAAGTGAAAAAAATAATTTATATATTCATTTTTTTAATAATCGTTAGTTGTTCAAATACTAAAACTGTGTATTGGTGTGGAGACCATCCTTGTATTAATAAAAAAGAAAGAGAAGCATATTTTAAAAAAAATATGATAGTTGAAGTAAAAAATTTAAAAAAAAATTTATATAAAAAAAATTCTGATATTGATAAAATAATAAATCAAGCAAAAATAAATGAAAAAAAAAGAATTAAAAATGAAAAATTATTAGCGAAACAAGCTAAGCTTGAAGAGAAAAGAAGAATAAAGGAGGAAAAAAAAATATTAAAGCAGGCAAAACTTGAAAAAAAAAGAAAAGTTAAAGATGATAAAAAACTTTCTAAACAAATTATTGTTGATGAAAATAATATGAAAAAAAATAAAATAAACGAAATTTCGAAAAAAAAAAATAATCAAATACTTTCCCTTGAATCTTCAAATTTTAAAAACTTAGTAGAGAAAATTATAAAAAGAAACGATTCAAAACCTTATCCTGAAATAAATAATATACCTAACTAAAATGAAAAATAATAAAATAAATATTGGATTAGTTGGTTTCGGAAACATTGGAAGTTCATTTTATAAAATTTTAGAAAAGAATAAAAAAAGATTACTTATTAAAACAGGGAAATTACCTGTTGTAAAATATATTTGCGCAAAAAGTTTAAATAAAAAAAGAAATATAAAGATTCCTAAAAGCAAATGGATTAAAAACCCTCTTAGTTTACCTCTTAAAGATGACGTTGATATAATAATTGAACTTATTGGAGGTTCGGATGGTATTGCAAAAAAACTTGTGTTTCTTTCTCTAAAAAATGGAAAGCATGTAGTAACTGCTAATAAAGCTTTAATGTCAAAATATGGAGACGAACTTGCTAAAATTGCTGAATCAAACAATGTTAATCTTGAATACGAAGCTTCAGTGGCTGGAGGAGTTCCAATTATAAGATCATTAAAGGAGGGATTGATAGCAAATAAAATTAAAAAAATATACGGAATATTAAATGGAACAACAAATTATATACTTTCAAGCATGGAGAGTAAAAAAAGAAGCTTTGAGGAAATCTTAAACAAAGCTAAAAAGTTAGGATTTGCCGAAAGTAATCCTATTTCTGATTTGAATGGAACTGACTCAGCTTCTAAGCTTAGAATTTTATCATCTTTGGCTTTCAATAAATCAATTTCAAAAAATAATATATTAACTGAAGGTATTCAAAATATTAATTTATCTGATATTTTAAATGCAAAAAATTTAGGATACAAAATCAAATTACTTTCTATTTCTGAAATGAAAAAAAATAAATTAATTGAACGAGTGCATCCATGTTTAATTAATAAAAATTCATATATAGGTAAAATTGATGGGGTTTTAAATGCTGTTGTTGTAGACGGGTTGCCAGTAGGTAAATCTGTTTTGCAAGGTGAAGGGGCGGGTCCAGGACCTACATCTTCTGCCTTAATTTCTGATTTGTGTTCTATTTTAAAAGGTGAAGTGAATTTTCCTTTTGGTGTATCGACTAAATCAAGAAAAAGTGTATCTAATTTTAATGTTCTAAATCATTATTGTCCTTCTTATTTAAG
>CEUZ01514246.1_pt1 | contig 15729 bp, 14 predicted proteins | sample 361511 | NCBI WGS metagenome assembly CEUZ01 (sample SAMEA2622822, study PRJEB7988) | marine metagenome | biome: marine biome (ENVO:00000447); feature: surface water layer (ENVO:00002042); material: "saline water (ENVO:00002010), including plankton (ENVO:xxxxxxxx)" | depth 5 m
CCAAGATCTAGCGCACCAGCATCATCGTCGTCTCCAAGATCTAGCGCCCCGGCATCATCATCAACACCGCCTAAGTTTAATGCTCCGTCATCACTATCATCACCAAGGTCTAATCCTCCGTCATCCGAATCGTCGGCACTTAAATCAAACCCTTCACCAAGAGCTTCCTCTTGGCCTTCCTCTTGTTCGTCACTTTCGCCAGCAATTAAATCATCAGATGCCCCATCTTCAGATTCACTGCCAAAATCTAATCCTTCTACTTTTTCATCTTCAATTTCTTCTTCTGCTTCTTCCGCCGCTCCACCAAATTCGAGTGCTCCTTCATCTAGATCGACATCCTCTTCAGGTTCTAGACCAAGATCTAAATCATCATCATCTTTCATAGCGGCTTCCTCCTGAGGGGGGGCTTCCTCTGGCATAGACAAGTCTACGTCGTCGGATTCCTCAGTCTCTTCATCAATATTTATATCTAAACTTTCATCTGCATCTAAATCTAAATCGCCCTCGTCTGAAGCGCTAAGATCTAACTCTTCATCAGCCTGCCCTTCCTCGCTTTGGGCAGATAAATCTATATCCAATTCACCTTCTTCACCTGATTCATCATCTCCCATATCAAGATCAAAACCTCCTGGAGATGCATCTAAACTAGGAGCTGCAGACTCAGGTTGTTGCTCTGCTGGAGCAGGAATATTAACGGCTGATGGTTCTGCATTATCTTCAGCAAAGAAAGGCCTATCAAAAACCATATCGAATTTAGATTGAATATCGACGTTTAGTGGTGTGGCAAAATTTGGTCCATCACCTTTAGCCACGGAGTGAGCATCAAGTTGCTCTTTAACTCGATCATCAACCTTCATAACTCCGGCATTAAAATCAACTTCGGAATTTGTATTGTCATCGTCAAAGTCCCCGCCTTCAATTTGAGAAAGAGGCGCTTCACCTAACGCATCGCCCTCATTAAAGGCTTCAGACTCCTCGATAAAGTCGGACATTTCAAAATCATTCAGTATTTCATTGATTACTTTTAGAGTTAAAGGCTTACGAACATAGCCATGGGCGGCCGTTTTTCCTTTTTGGTGCTTCTTAAGATCTTTTAATTTCATGGATTCGGTCATAATGATTCTTACATCATCCCCTTCCATAAGCTTCTTATTAAGCTTCTCAGCTCCTTTCTTGTCACCATCGAAGTCCAGGAAGATAAGAGATCTCTCATCCTCCGAAAGTTCTAGGATCTGGTCAGAATCGTCCGAAACCACCATATTCTGGTGGTTTACACCCTCTATGAGGTCGTGGACATTATCATCCTCGCTAAAGAATAGAATCTTCATATTTCAAGCCCTTACGCTATCTATGTTAACAGAGGTCACCGAAACTTCAACGCAGGGAAAAAAGGTATTCGACGAAAGGGTTTTAATATTGAAATGCGGTCCTTTTGTGGACTAAAATAGTCTAAGCACTTTTCAAATCATCCTTAAAACGGACTTTAAGGGGCGGGTATTTAATATGATGAAATTAACTCTCTTTAGCTTATTTCTTGCTTTAGTTGTAAATCTTCAGGCTGCTGAGTTTTTTCCGGCTCCCCTTCTCCATATGGACAATGCCTTTTCTCACCATGTGCTTTTAGCTGAAAAGAATACCCATACACTCTACCTTTTTAAAAATAATGGTTCGACTCCTAAGCTTGTAAAAAAATATCAAATGGCCACCGGAAAAAAGGCCGGCGACAAATCATATCAAGGGGACCACCGAACTCCTGAAGGGATCTTTTTCTTTACGGAGTTTATAAATCACCAACAGTTAATTGAAAGGCATGGAAAGCAGGGTGAAATCTACGGAGTAGGCGCATTTGTCATGGACTACCCCAACCCCATCGACCTCGCTGAAGGAAAAACAGGAGGCGGAATCTGGCTTCACTCAACAAACGATGAAACCAGAATAGATAAAGGTTTAGACTCTAGGGGATGTTTAGTTACTCATAATCAAATGTTGATTGAACTTTCTGAGTATATTGAGCTTCATAGAACTCCAATGATCGTTACCCACAATCTTAAGTACTTAAATAAAGTAACTTGGGAAAAAAACAAAAAGGAACTTTCAGAAGTAGTCGAAGGCTGGGTTAACTCTTGGCAAAACGAAGATCTAAAGTCCTACCTTTCTTATTATCACAAGAAAGAATTTAAGGATAAAAATCGCGGCAGCTATTACTCTTTTGCTGCTTACAAAAAAGCAGTCTTTTCCAATCCAGGAAAGCCAATTGTTGATATAAAAAACTTAAGTCTAATGCAAACAGGAGATTATGCGATCGCTGTTTTTAAGCAAGACTATAAATCTGCCTCAATTACCGATCTAGGAAGAAAAATTCTATATCTTAAAAAAGACGAATTCTATAACTGGAAAATTGTATCAGAACAGTGGACAAAAAATGGTGTTGGTCCTGAGGATCGTTCTGAAAATGTTGCCTTTAGACCAGAAATGAGATTTTTTAAAACAAGAAACCCTTCTCAAATTCTGGGCGATTCTTGGAAGCAAAGTAATAATTAATGGAAGAGTCCAGACCCGCGAATAAACTGTCATTCGTCTTATATAAGAACAAAGCTGTCCCAAAGTTTTTTGAAGTCGATAAAGGATTCTTCAGACTCTTTTTTTACGGCTTGCCTATAGTAACATTGATTTCGATTCTTATTACAGCAAGTTTATTGGTGTACTTTAAACAAATTAGAGAAATGGCGAAAAGAAAAGAGCCTGCCATTATTAGAGAGCTAAAAGATAAAAATTTGAAGCTTCAAGAAAAAGTTCAAGAAGTTCAAGTTACGAATACTGTTTTAGAGAAGAAGCTTATTACAGGTGCCAGTGATACCGGATTGAGCACCATGTCTCTTTTTAAGATTCCCCCTGGCCAAAAAGATATGACTAAGTCGCCAGACCTTGCTGTAGAATCAGTAAGTTCTTCACAAGGAAACGGTAGTTATACTTTTAAATTTAACCTATCTAATAATAGTAAGAATCAAGAAAAAATCGCAGGCTATATTTTTGTCATGATGAAATCGGGTAATACTTATGGTTTTTACCCCGAAGATGTCTTTTCAGAAAACGAAATGCAAATGGATTTTAATAAAGGTGAATACTTTGCAACTAGCCGGTTTAGACCCGTCGATGCAAAATTTACTTTGCCTACGAAGGCGGGAACAGCACTTTTTAAAGTTTTAGTTTTTTCCAGAACAGGTGACCTTCTTTTAAAACAGATCATTGCCAGAAAAATTGAGTTATAAATGTTAATAGAAAATAGACCCTTAGACATTCGAGAACAAAACTTTAGTTTTTTTGGTAAGAACTCTAAACTCAACGGAACTTTCCACTTAAAAGGCCAAACCTTTATCGCTTGCTCTATTGAGGGCGATGTTTATCTAGACGACGACTCAGATTTAACTATAGAAAAAACTGGTTCAATAAAAGGTCAACTCCATGTCCATGATCTAAAAATCTATGGTCATATCGAAGGAGTTATTAGAAGTTCGGGAAAGGTTATCCTTTACCCAGGTGCCTCTGTTAACGGAGAAATTACCGCAGAGAATTTAGTCATCCAACCAGGTGCTACAGCGAACTTTAAAGCACATACTTTGAAATAATATGAACCTAGACCCTACTAGTTTAATTAAACTCAATACTACTCAAATGCCCTACGGGAAATTTAGAGGCGTTCACCTAATCGACCTTCCCGAACCTTACGTTTTATGGACCTATGAAAACCAACTACCCGCAGGCTCTCTTGGAGAGCTCTTCAAAGAGCTGTACGAAATTAAAGTGAATGGCTTAGAAGGCCTTGTGAAAAAAATTGGAAATGGGGCTAATTTTAATTAGCCCCTATATTCTATAAGAAGTTTTTATAAGAGACGATTCTCACCTTACCAAATTTCTTTTTCAGGGTTTTAGCTAATTTAGGGGAACCTAAAATTACGACAGTCTGTTTTTCCCAACCAAAAATGTCGCCTACCACCTGACTAATTTGTTCTCTTGTCATCTTATTCACTCTCTCTTGAAATTGGTAAAGCTCGTCATAGGGAGCTCCAATATGATCAAGAAACTGCAACTGACTTAAGTAGGCAGAAGTAACTTCGAATCTAAATGGATAGGATCCAGAGAGGCTACCTCTACTTCTTTCAAATTCATGATCTGGAAACTCACCCGCAACAATTTGATCAATCGTGCTTTTTGTAACTTCTAATAATTCACCAATCGTTTCATTTTTAGTAAAAGTTGAAATACCGGCTCTTCCATAGCCCTTTTGGCCAGCGGCAAAAGCTCCTACGGTATAAGTAAGTCCACGCTTAACTCTTAATTCTCTCATAAGTTTTGAGGTAAAACCTCCTCCTAAAAACTCAGAGGCAAGACTTAGCAGTTCTCTTTTTTCATATTCTCCACGGTTAAGAAACCTTCCGATTCTAACTTGCGCTTGATTTGCCTTTGGAACGGTTACTAAAACGATCTGAGCTTTCTTAGAGCTTTTAATGGGTTCATATTCAGTTTTTCTGACATATGACCCTTTCCCAGTCCATTTACAGTCCTCGGCGATAACTCTTTCTAAATTTAAAACCTCTTTAGGTCCTGCGATATAAATCCGTTTTTTAACTTCATCATTAAAGTACTTAAGTTTTTTAGATAATCTATTTTGAGTAATTCCTCTAACATCTTTCATTTTTCCGCTTACTGGATATCCGTAAGGGCTTCCTTCCAACGAGATTTGTCTAAAGGCTCTTCTGGCCAATGCTCCATGGGAGTCGACCATATTCTTTATTCCCTCCAAGGCCCTTTTCTTTTCCTTAGAAATTTCTTTTTTAGGAAAAGTTGCGTCTTGGAAAAGATGGCAGATCTTCTTCATTGTAGGGATACTATCTTTGACTAGCCCTCCAACAGAGTAAGTCGAGTATTCGTGTGTTGTATTGGGACCGTAAGAAGCTCCGTAAAACTCTAGATTATCTGAAATATCCTTCTGACTATAACGTCTCGTACCTGAAGTTAAGAGGTTAAACATAGCTGAAGTCATGCCTTTCTCTCCAGCTGAATCGCTTAAGGCTCCGTCTGCAAAATAGACTGAAAGAGCATAAGTTGGAAAACGTTCATCCTGAATCCAGACGACCTCTAGGTCATTCCATTTCAGTGTTTGTATTTTATTTGCCCCGTATTTAGCCGAAAAAGATGGCATTGAGAAAACTAAACAACTTATAAAAAATAATGTTTTCATATCTTAATTCCCTTTCACCTTTTTATGTCTATCCCAAACAGAAACAAAGACCTGCTGATTCCCGGAAAAAACTTCATTACATACTTTAATTACTTCTTCTGTCGTAATTGAATCATATATCTCTAACTCTTTTTCATAGTACTTGTAATCACCGTAATACTTTTCAGTTGAGCCGATAAAACTTGCAACCCCAGCATTATCTTGGACACTTCCATAGTAGCTAACGAGAAATTGATTCTTGGTTTTTTGAACACCCCTATCGTCTATCCCCTTTGAACATACGCTCTTAGTTTCCCTTTGAAGAGTTCGTCTGAATTTATCTAGATTAGTCCTTGATCTCAGCTCTCCTCCTATGAAGAAAACTCCATTTTTTTGTAGATTATAGTTGGAGACTGATATTTTATTGAGAAGTGGGCTTTTGCTCTTTACGTACTTTTGATAAAAGTATGATGAAGATCCACTACCTAGAATATTACTTAGAATATCCATTACATAAGCCTTCCTCGTTCCTAGTGGCTCACCTCGATAGGCCATCATGAAAATCGCATTTTTTGAGTTCCCATGATATTTAAAATGTTTTCCCCATTTCGGTTTTGCTACATAAAGTGAATCATTATCTTTTTCTTTTTTGTAGGCTTTTATCTCATCCGATGAAGGCTTTAGGTCTCCAAACTTTTTCTTAATTTGAGACATTACATCTGAAGCTTTTACATTTCCAACAACCACAATAATGGCATTGTCAGGAGTATAAAACTTTTTAAAAAAATCAAACATCTGATCTCTATTTAAGGTTAACAAGTCTTCTACTGAGCCAATCACTGAAAGACCATAAGGCGTTCCTTCAAACATCCTTTGCATCATATTTAAGTAGAGTTTCCCTCTAGACGAATTCTCATATCGATACTTACGTTCTTCAAGGACAACATCTCTTTCTTTATCAAAAGCTACTTTTTCCAAGAGCAGGTTTTCCATACGGTCAGCTTCTAAGTCGATAATGGTATCGATGGTATGACTTGGCATATTTTGATAGTAAACTGTTGAATCAAAAGTTGTGTAGGCATTTGTAGATCCACCATTAGATTCAATAATTGAATCGAACTTACCAGGTCCATACTTTTTAGCTCCTTTAAACATCATATGCTCAAGGAAATGGGTGGCACCTGTTGTGCCCGGACCTTCAAACCTTCCACCTACATCAAAAAAGGTATAATAAGAAAAAATTGGAAGCCTATGGTTTTCGACAATAAGCACTCTTAGCCCATTGTTAAGAGTAAACTTCTTAACATCTAAGGAAAGCTTTAACTTCCCTAGCTTTCCCATCTTTCCTGAGGGGTTAGTAGCTTCTTTGGTGTTATTTGAACAAGATGTCAGCCCGAGAATCAGGATAACTCCTAATAAGGATAAAGTTCGTTTCACTGTCATGCCTCCTTGGCGACGAATAACGAGTGAAAATATAGTAATTCCAAATAGATAACTTCGCAAACCTTAGAAAACTTTGACCATTTTTCCTAAATAAAATCTCTACGCGTCATCTTTATCTGCTTCCCTAACTCCCTCATATTGTTTATATTTCCCACTCAAAACTTGACTTATTTTAAGCGTCTTTGCCCAAGGAGTCGTAGATGAAAATTGGTGTACCTAAGGAAATTAAAAACAATGAAAACCGTATTGGCCTTGTGCCCGGTGGTATACAGACTCTAGTTGCCGATGGGCACGAGCTCTATATCCAAAGTGGCGGTGGAGCTGGAATTGGAATTTCCGATGAAGACTATATTGCTGCAGGTGCAAAGATACTTCCTGATGCCAAAGCTATTTTTGATACGGCTGAAATGATTATTAAAGTAAAAGAGCCTCAACCAGTTGAGCTCGAGATGCTAAAACCTCACCATATTCTTTATACCTACCTTCACCTTGCAGCTGATAAGGATCTTACTGAAGGACTTATGAAAACAGGCTGTACTTCAGTCGCCTATGAAACTATTCAAAATAAAGATGGATCACTTCCATTACTAGTTCCAATGTCTGAAGTAGCAGGAAGAATGGCGACACAAGTTGGTGCTGCTCAGCTTGAAATGGAAAGAGGCGGAAAGGGAGTTTTACTTGGGGGAGTTCCTGGTACACACAGAGCGAAAGTCACAGTAATTGGTTGTGGAATCGCTGGAACGAATGCCATTAAGATGGCCATGGGAATGGGTGCCGATGTAAGGGCCATAGATCTTTCAACTAAAAGACTCGCAGAACTAGATGATCTTTTCGACAATAGAATAACAACACTTTTTTCTAATATGGGTAATATTGAAGATTCAGTAATTAACTCTGATTTAGTAATTGGGGCAGTCTTAATTCCTGGAGCTAAAGCACCTAAGCTCGTGACAAGAGAGATGATCTCTAAAATGGAAAAAGGTTCTGTTGTTGTTGATATAGCCGTCGATCAAGGTGGATGTATTGAAACTTGTAAACCAACCACTCATGAAGACCCTACATTTCTCGTAGATGGTGTTGTTCATTACTGCGTGGCTAATATGCCTGGGGCAGTTGCCAGAACTTCCACATACGCTTTGACAAATGTGACCTTAAAGCATGCCAGAATGATCGCAAATTTAGGTCTTGAAGAGGCTTCTATTAAGGACCCTTCCCTTCTTCTAGGTATTAATACTTATAAAGGTGATCTTGTTTATAAGCAGATTGCTGATGACCTAGGTCTAAAATATACAGAACTAAAACTGGGGTAATTTGTTCAGGATTGCCGACTTTATTGAAAGTCGGCATTTGTGCTATAATTAGCCCAGAGGTTTAGGCTTTGGTCAATGCCTCTAGCAAGCAGGAGGCTATTCGATGACCGGTAATCGAATGATTGATAATGTTTTGATTGGTGCAATGCTGACAGCGTCCTTAGTCACATTTGGACTTTTCTTTTATAGCTTAAAAGTTTATCAAAAGCCCCTTCCCCAAGACTCCGTAGAGAGAACCGCCCTTTTAGAAGACTCAAAGAAAAAAGTTTTTGCCGAGGCCTTTAAGCTCGATAAGCTTATCGTCAATTTGAAGTCGAGAACCAGCCGTTTACGTTTTCTTGATCTACAAACCTACCTGGTTCCTTTTAAAAATAGCCAAGTTGATATACTTGAAGAAAATAAGTCCATCATTAATGACATCATCATTGATGAGTCCTCAAGAATTCTGCCAGAAGAGCTAAATACAGTAAGTGGAAAATTAATTTTCGAAAATAGACTTAGAAAAAGAATTAATGAAAAAATGAAAATGCCAATCGTTAAGGACATTTTCTTTTCAAGATTTGTTGTTCAATAATTAGATTGCCGGCTCTTTTGCCAACTCATAGGCCCATTTATACAGACTATCTTTTCTTCCTTTTAACAAAAACCAAATCTTTTTAAACAGCTTATATCTAAACACTCTAACTTTGTGAGTATTTTTACCGTCTTTAGATTTCCAGCTTCCTGACTGTGTGTCATACAATTCTATCTGATAATGTTCTGAATTTTCCCAAATAGGTGTTCCGTCTCCTGGAATAAAAATAGATAAGTTTAACTGGTGTATATATTTTCTGAGTCTAATGATTTTAAGCATAGTCTGAAAATATTCTCTCCATCCCTCACCTGGAAACCCAATCATAATACAAATCATAACGTTAATTCCTGCACTATAGGTATCATGAATGATTTTTTCATAATCGTTAACGTCCACTTCTTTTTTCATGTTATCAACAACTTTCTGAGAGGCTGACTCCATACCAAAAGATATCTCCTTGCAACCAGACTGAGCCATTTTATTTAAGATTCGACTATTAAGTTTTGGATCAAGTCGACAATAACCAGCATAGTTTATCTTCAAACCGCTCTCAATTATTAGATCCGTAAACTCTTCTAATAATCGATGGCTACCATTCATTAATGAGTCATTAATTCTAAATTGATTGATGCCATATAAATCGTAGCTTTTCTTTAGTTCTTCAAAAGCCATTTCTGGAGTTTTAATTCTAAACTTTTTCCAGTACTGGGTTTCATAGCAAAAACTACATTTGGCCACACAGCCTCTACTTAAAAAGATAGGCAGCATAAACTCACTATAGTTATAAAGATCAAACTCGCTAAAGTCTGGCATCGGAATAGTATCGATTGGAGCCAAATCTCTTCCTTCAGAGCTAACGGCCTTTCCCTCATGACTCAATAATGCACCGGGGAGAGGCTTAAAAACTTGCTTATCCTTCCATCTTTCGATCAATTCAATTGTAGTAAATTCCCCCTCTCCCATGACCGCAGCATCAATATATTTTGACCTAATCATTTCGTGACCCAATTTATTGGTGACTGAAGGACCTCCAATAAATGTTTTAATTGTTGGGTATCTATCTTTTAGAACTCGTAAAAAATCTGCCGTAGAAATAATATTGGTTTCGAAAACTGATAATCCAATCGCTTCTGGTTTGAATTTATCAATTTCTTCAAAGACCTGATAGAAAATCTCTTCAACATCTTTTTTTGCTTTTTTATTATATCGATCTCTATCAGTCCAAATTTGCATATGCTCGTAATCAGCACAGTGCCCATACTTATCAATAAGCTTATCCCAAAACCTAGCATTATAGTCTAGACATCGGACCTGATGTCCTTCCTGCTTTAGAGCTCCTGAAATATGAGCTAACCCATACGGGGGATAATCGTTATTCCATGCGGGTGGTAATAATAATAATACTTTATAGCCATCATCTTTAATACTGTTAGATGGTTTATTAAACTTAATAATTCCCATCTTATTTTTAACAAGGACATTCTTAGGAACCTTTTCATCGTCTGGATTGGCGAACCACTCTCTTACCTCTCCTAAAGTTTTCACATCAATAGAAAGAGCTCCAGCATCTATTATCCCATTTCGAATTAATCTTCTGATTTTTTCATGATTTATTTCGGGGCCAATAGCAATAACCTTTATATCGTTGAAGAGTTTCTTTACGAGTCGAATCAAGTACTCTGAAGAAAGTAATATTTCATCTGGGAAATACCAATAGATGAGTTCCACGCCCATTATTTTTTTTACAATCGACTCATGAAAAACCCTATTTAATTTAGGGATGACTTCTTTTTCAAAATATTTAAGATCTTCATTATAGCCGGGTTCAAGTGAAAGACTTTTGACAAAAGGTCCAAATTCTTTCAACTCTTCTTCCAAATTCCGTAGGTCTATCGAAACATCTTGAGAAGAACTAGTCGGTCCATATATGATGGTGGTGTTATTCATAGGGCCCTTACTTTACGATCTAGGACATCTGCAACGATCTCAAACAAAACCTCTTGTCCATATGAGTTGCTATGTATCCACTCGACCCAAAGGATTCCAGAGTCGTATAAGCTCTCTTTTGATTTATATAATTTATCATCCACCCTTAAGCATTCAACATTATCGAACTCGCAGATTGGCTTTAGTTTATTAAAATTGCGATAAGTATTCTTTTGCTCAATAGCAGAAAAGTCATCAAGATAAGTAGACTCCTGAATTAATAAGAACTTTTGAATTGGGCTTCCTTGAGTCAATTTCCTCATATTTTGAAAATATTCTTTAGAATCATGATCGTTAACTCCGGAAAGAATGACAATTAGTTCAGGTTGGTGATGTTTTAATCTCTCATGAAGATAGATAAAATCACTTGAATCAGCTGAGATCGTACCAAAGTTATAAAGCCTCCAGTTTTTTAAAGACTCTTTAGCTTCAAGTAATTTGACCCAAGTTTCTTCTTTTTCTCTTGCTCCTACTCCTACGGTTTTGGAGCCTCCATAGAAAAAGATCTTTTGAGTATTTCGAGCAGACTCGAATTCAAATTTGTCTATTTTATTCTTCATCATGGTTCGAATTTGAGCTTTCGTTACCCCATCTTCTTCCCCTTCTATATATTCTGCAGAAAGATAAAAGCGATAGAGCAACCCGCTTTGAATAAAAAATAACAAGAAACAAATTGAAGCCGTTAGCTTTAATTTTTCATCTTTAATAAGCTGGGTTGAGACAATGATAAAAAGCATTATTCCTATAACGACGGCAATATCAATTCCTTCGAAATGCTCAAATTTTAAACTAAAGTCATTTTCATAAATAAGCTGACCCGCGCCATTTAAAATTTTAATATTATCTACTGATACTGGCGTAACTTCTGAGCTCCCCCCCCAGGCAAATAATAGCTCGTCCTCAAAATGCTCCTTACTACTAAAAGATAAAGCTTTTGAATCATTTATATTGATTTGAATATTCGGGTTATTAAATTGCGCTTCAAATTTGTTCCTTCCTAGCTTTCCTTCTACCTGCAGAGCTTTCTTTTCTAAAAATTTTCCCTTTCCATTCCTTCTAAAGAATATAGAAGGATATTCTTTGTTAAGGCTTAGCCGAATACCAATAGCATTTTCTTCATTACTTCTATCTAGATAAAGATAGATATAAGAGTTTTCCGATAAGATGACATCGTAAGAGAGGCTTAATTTATCTTCTTTGAAAAAATTATCAATTTTTATCTCGTGAAAACCACCCCATGCATTTAAATTAAGCCTATTTTTTGCGATGGCCTGGGGGCTATCTAAATATGAATCATCCCAAACTCCTCCTTGTCTAAAGTAATCAAGCCGAAGATGTTCTAGAGAGCTAAGACTTTTAGAAAAAGGAAGGTACTTGAAATAATAAAGGGAGCTGAAGCAAGTAAATGCCGTTATGACATAGGTAAGCAACAACCAAAATTTGGTCTGATTCATACCTATGCTATTATACAGAGTTTTCTAGTTTTGTTGAGTAGGAGCTTCGCCCGTGTAACGAACGTTAGCTGACTCATCCGGAAGTTCTTTTAGTAACTTATCGACTTCTTCTTTTTTGATTTTGCCTTCTGAAATAAGCTTATCTCTTAAACGAACGTCGTGTGTTTTCTCTTTTAAAGCGCGAGCTAGTCTCATGAAATTCTCCGAATGATTTTTAAACCCGTGAAAATTAACACCACAAGTCCTAAAATGCAATCCTTGCGAGCCAATAACGCATCGCTCTAATGATAAATCGTTGGTTCATCGTCGCTTTTATCATCTTCTTTAACAATACTAAGGTGACTTCTTTCTAGTTTCGTTTTGCGTCGTCTACCTTGATGGCCACCTCCACCAAAGATTTTCTTAGTAGCAGGGTGAGAAACCACAAGCATATAAAGGTATCCACCCAAAATTGCTCCCAAATGACCCCACGCTTGAGCGGCTCCGGGAGTAAAAAACCCCTGATAAAGCTCCATTGCCACAAGAATCATACAAAAGTATTTAGCCTTCATGGGGAACAAGAGCATAAAAGTAAAAATCTGGTTCGGGAATAATATGGCATACCCAACACATAAGGCTGAAGCTAAACCAGCAAATCCTCCGAGAGGATAGCTATAGACGGCCGTATTCGATAAGAAGAAAAAACCTACAAAAAGGTAAATAACTCCAGCAGAAATTATAGAAGAAGCCAAAAAGCTTAAATACTTTTTTCGTCCCCAAAGAGTTTCGAGTTCACTACCTAAAAACCAAATAATAAGAGAGTTAAAAACAACCTCTAACAATCCCCTAGAAAGTAGAGGATATGTAAAAAGCTGATAAACATAACCATTAAAAAATCGACCTGATGAAAGCCCTAAATAATTTGATAAATTGATCCCCATCGTAGACTTTAAAATAGTTTGAAGTAAAAAGCTTCCTACGATAGTTCCAATAATAATCCTATTGGCCCTCGAAAGTTTTGGTACATTTATTTGACTCATATCCATTAGTTTTCCTTAGGATGCTGCGACAGCTCTACTAAAACGCCACCGGTACTTTTTGGATGAATAAAGTTTACCAAACATCCACCTGCACCAAAAACAGGCTCTTCATTTATAAGCCTAAAACCTTTTTCTTTTAGCTCGAGACATTTTGCTTTTACGTCAGGAACCTTAAAGCAGAGGTGATGTATCCCCTCTCCTTTTTTTTCGATAAATTTATGAATGGGTCCATCGTCTCCGTAAGGACATAAAAGCTCCAGATTGGCGTTCTTGTCCATAGGTGCAAAAGCAGTAGTAACTCCTTGAGCTTCAACGACTTCCTCTTCATCAGAAAAAGTAAGACCTATCTGTTCCCACATCTGTTTTGCAGCTTTTAAGTCTTTAACAACCACCGCTACGTGGTCTAATAAGCAATCTTCATTTAGTAGTTCTAAGGCATTGTGCATGGGCAATATTCTACAGGCCCTGCTTAGATTTGTGGAGGGTCAACTGCATCGGCACAATTATTCGGATCATTAGGATCAAAAGGGTCAGGATCTGGTATTGTTGGAGGCTGGCAAATACCGTTTAAACAGTCTCCAAAGGTAGGAATATTATAACAACGCAAGGCGCATGTAATCTGTCCCGTCGGCGTTGTCCCCGTCTTTACCTTGATACAGTTAGGCACATTCTCTTGGCGGCACCATTCTTTTGCCACACAGGCCTGACCAGGAGACTTGGAGCAAAGTACTTTTTGCTCATTCGTATTTACGTGAACCCCGCAAGATCCTGTGGCCGCGTTACAGCAAAGGCTCGAGCATTGATAATCACTAGAGCAGTTTTCACCAATTCCTAAATTCCCTTCACCAGGAACATCTTCAAGACATTGGCTTACTAAATCTTTCGACCAACATCTGCTATTAAAACAGCACTCCTGTGAACCACATGAGTTTGAATTGCTACAAGTCTTCATAGAAGAATAAAGAACTTCTCTACCTTGAAAGTCAGTTAGGCTAGGTCTTATAAGCTGAAGTTTAACTTGAGAAGCAGCACTTTCATCCCCATCCTTTGGAAAGAGAACTATATCTCCACCATTAACTAGGTCTGGTGTGATTAACTCAATTGTTGCCGTTACATTACATGAAGAGATTCCTTCATTCGTAAACTCATCAAAATTAGTAACTCTAATATTACAGCCGTCCATCCAAAGAGAGTCACCTGAGCTTAAAAGAGAAACCGCTGAAGAACCTCTATCTGTATCAAAATGATTTGCTGATCCGAAGTAGTCGACGTTAGCATTTAGGCTCATCTTTCCAGCTCTTGGAAAAAGAAAAGATCTAACACCAGAATCAAAAACCCCAGCGTTAATTACTGATTGAAATAAACCTGTTCCCGTATTATTGGCCGCTGTAACGAGAGAGACAACCGCATCTCCACTAATCTCCCAATCACTTTGAGCGATTGGTCTATACGGTCCATTATAGGTATAAGTTGTTCCGCCAATAGTTGTATTACTTCCATAAGAAAGTCCCGCGAAGGTACTATTAAGCACACCTTCAACGTTTGTTTCATTTGCTGAGTCAGGTAAACATTTTGCTAAGGCATTAGCTGTTGAATCTGTTGTGTAGCCATTCCCAGCTATATCAAGCTGAGGTTCAGAAGGATTAATCGCGATTGACGATCCATCCACCAGTCCAGAGTCCACAACTTTAGCGTAGGCATAATTACATTTTTCATTTGCTGAGTCACAAAGTCCATTTGAAGTTGAACCAGCAAAGGTTGGATCATGTTCGATTTTTAGTCCACGACAAAATAGTCCCGCATCTCTTGGATCGTTAGTGAATTCTTTATCGTCTTCACTACCGTCACCATCTGTATCGTAAGTATTATAATCAAACAGATCGTATAAGAGTCTTACATTTTCAAATGGCCTGCTGTTCATATCTAAAATTAAAACTTCAATATCTGTCTGTGGAGTAATACCTGGAGCCCTACCAATTGTTGCTGGCACAACAATAGGCTCCATCTCTCTACCAAAATTAAATCTCACTTTTACAATTCGATCTGAAAGTGAAGTTATATTTAAGCCCGATAAATAAAGATATCCCGTAAAGTTTTTGGGAATAGTTACTTTTGTTTTATAGGTTCCATCAAAGGGATCAACAATATGACGAAGCTCGGCTCGGCCCTCAGTTAACTCAACAGTGTCACCACCTAAGCCACCATCTTCAGCACCAGCACCACGTCCACCTGTTCCATTATTTCCCGTGATATTTTCTTTTGAACTTCCACTTTTTCTTTTTGTACTAGGCCCTTCGACACAAGAAGATAAAATTAAGCTCACGCTTAATAAAATCATTTTGAATAGTTTTCCAGTTTGGACTCTCATACCTAGTTACCTATCGGTCTTTACAAAGCTCTTCCTTAATAACTGACTATTCTATTTTACCATTCAAGGGGGGCGCTCAGGGGCAAAAGCCCCTACTAGGCAACAAAGCCTTTAATTTCATACACTTATCAATTGTGAAGGTAATTTTACAGGCCTAATTAGCGCCCATTATCGATGGCATATAGATAATTTGCTTTTTTTAGAAAAAATTTTCCTTAAATACTTAGAAGCCGGAGACATTCCATTTCTTGATGAGGTAATTCTCGACTTCTAGACGTTCTGCGTCCGTCATCGAATTATTGAAGATGAGGATCTCACCGATAGTACCATCGAAGCCTTGACCATTATTACCTTGAC
>CEUZ01031625.1_pt1 | contig 15694 bp, 6 predicted proteins | sample 361511 | NCBI WGS metagenome assembly CEUZ01 (sample SAMEA2622822, study PRJEB7988) | marine metagenome | biome: marine biome (ENVO:00000447); feature: surface water layer (ENVO:00002042); material: "saline water (ENVO:00002010), including plankton (ENVO:xxxxxxxx)" | depth 5 m
TCCCCACTACCACAGGCTTGAGGCATACCGCTACACCGAGGACCGGATGGAAGCGGTGCGCTCTCTCAACGAACGGACCCGAATCAAACTGGTCGATCACATTGGTGAACTCAAACCGGAACTGGCGGGCAACAAGGTGGGTCGCAGGCCGTTGGGGTCGTGCGTCTGGATTGCAATGAACGCGGATCTCTTTGGGGGTTATGGACTCACTGCGACCGGCTGGACGAAAGAGGAGGCGCGGAACGCATTCTGGGACGAGTATTGCCGGAAGAGTCCTGTCTGGAACCGTGACGGTCAACGGGGGTGCGAATGCCCGGCTGACCTTGAGGAGAAGTGGGGGGTCCGATATCTCCAGTATGAGATCGGTCACGGGTATTTCGGGGACGACGATGTCTCCGATAAAATTAATGAAGTAAAACTTGTCACCCGCAAATGATTCCCGTAGCCTTGGTCATGCTCCTCACCTCCGTTCCCCCCGTTGCCGGTTACATTGACGGGCAACCAATCCGCCCCTGCCTCCGCTCGGGTATGTGCTGCCTGAAGGCAACGTGTGCTGTTGGGGTGGGTCACGGTGCGGACCCAGAGGGCAGGTGCAAGTTTCTACGGGGCGACTCTGCGGGTAGTTATTCCTGCGGCCTCGTTGATGATGGCACTGTATCGAAGGACACAATTCATGCGGGGGCGGGATGCTGTTCCCCCCTTGGTAACACTGCACGGGACAACGTGCTTAAAATTCTCCAGAACAATGCCCGAGGATAATCCAGACAAGTGCTACCTCTTCATGTCCGTAGCTCGCACCATCGTGGAGTACGAGAGTGAGGAAGATCGTGATGCGGATATCAGGGGATTCAATGGGCGGAACATACCGCACCAGAAGATGAAGACGCTGGACGAAGTTCCAGAGGAGGGGATCTACACCCTGTTCACCCTGTCCGGTAAGCACTATACCATCGCCCTGGTGAAGGAGAAGACCGACCCCGAGTCATTGGAGCAGGCCGCGATGAAAATAGAAGACTCAGAAAATTTCTAACTATGAAAATATACGAAGTAAAACACGTTATTGTAAGCGAGTGGTTTGATAATAAAGCAGCAGCACTAGCCGCAGTTAAAGCCACTGAGACTGAAACTACTGGAGGGCCAATCGCCCAGATGATAACCCGCGAGATTGGAAGCGGTCGAAAAGCCCTCGTCGAGTTTCTGAATGATATGGAGAAAGAAACTCTAAAGGAGGTAGCACAAGAGACGCTTTCGGAAACCCGCACCGTGATCCGTAAGACCGCGAACAAGCCCCCCGTGCCTGATCCTGCTTACGATTGATAATAAAACACTGGTCGATCAGACGATTCTTATATAATGTTTTTAACTGTCCGAGCATGGTGTGCGGGGAGATCCCGTAACGGGTTTGTTCAACTTCCCATTGAAACACTCGGACAGTGCCACCCTTTTCGTCCTCCGCAGCATGGTGTGCAGGGAGACCCTGTGACAGGCTAGCTAGTGCCTTATGAAACACTGCGGAGGACGACCTATTTGGCGCGTGATAATTGCTTTTGCCTGGGCATTCATCCTGACTTTTTTAGGCGGCGCGGCCTTTACTTCTTGGCTTGATACTCTCCTCCCATGAAAACTTTGTTCCCGAAACAGGAGGAGGCTTTTGATTTCTTTGTTTACCGACAAACGGGGGATCAGAACACGCTCGACCAGTCGGACCCAGGCACGGGGAAGACGGTAGTTGCGGTCAAGATGGCAAAGAAACTAGGCCGACCGATTGCGATCATTTGCCCCAAGGCCGTGATACCGGCGTGGAGGAAGGAACTGGAGGAGGAGGGGTTGACTGCAACCTTTATCCTGAACCTTGAATCCCTGCGGACTGGCAAGTCGGGGTATGTAACGAAGGTGGGGAAGAAGACATTCAAGTGGCTCCTCGACCCTGAGACGTTGGTCTTCGTGGACGAGATCCACAAATGCAAAGGCCCATTCACCCAGAATGCGGGGCTCCTGATCGCCTTGGTGCAGCAGGGGTACCACATACACGGCATGAGCGGGACGAGTTGCGAAGACCCAACCGAGATGCGCCCCCTCGGCCTGATGCTGGATCTCCACAGTGGCAATGAGCGCAAGCCTGGTTACCTGCGCTGGTGGCCGTGGATGAAGGAATACGGGTGCGCGAAGAACCGATACAACGCATGGGTCTTGGAAGACCCACAGCATTTGCCGAGGTTGCGGGAGATCATGTATGCGACCAGCACCCACCGGTTGACGGTTGATGACTTCCCTGACTCATTCAAGTTGAACCGGATATTCGTCACCCCGATGCAATTCCGGTGCAACGACCAGATCGTAAAAGCCTACGAGGAACTCAACCTGACCCCCCAGATCATCGAGGACTTCATTGAGAAGGGGACTGTGACCGACAGTGGTCATGTCCTTTCGGATATCACACGGGCCAGGCGACTGGCAGAGAGTTTAAAGGTTCCTGATATTGCGGAGATGGCCGAGGAGATCATGGCCGATGGCAATTCGGTTGTCCTGTTCGTCAACTACAGCGAGACGGTGGACGCGCTCCAAGCTCGATTAGGCTGCGACCGGATCGACGGGCGACAATCTGCGGACGAACGGCAACAGGTAATTGACGAGTTCCAGGCGGATCAAACGCATTGCGTAGTCGTGAACTCTGCGGCTGGAGGGACGGGGATCTCGTTACACGATACGCTAGGCAACCGGCCTCGCGTGACCCTGATCACCCCGTCATTCTCATTCAAGACATATATGCAGGTTCTCGGTCGCATCCACCGGAACGGCGGGAAGAGTGACGCGATCCAGTATGTTCTAGTTGCGGACGGGTCAATCGAGGAACAGGTTATGAAGTCGGTGACGAAGCGCATGGATAACTATAACGCCCTGCATCAAGTAAAGAGATGAGACACATAGTAAGAGAGTATAAGCCAAGGGGTATGCCCTTGTTGATTCAGGGGGAAGTTAGGAAAGTGCCTTCAGAAACATTCATAGAAGTAGATATGAAGAGTCTCCGCGCTTACCCTATTCTGGGGGACAAGATCCTACCGGCGGCTGATTTTCTATTAGAAGACGAAGAAGCAAAATTAATGATTGCCCAAAGGCTAGTGTCTATAGTAAAGTTAGAAAACTTTGAAGAAAATGACTGAGCAAGAACGACAGTTCCTTCAAGACCAATTAGTCCTTTTAAAAAATTCGATGGCGGATACTAGCAACCGCATTAAGATCATGCAGGACAAGCGGAAAGACTTCAACAAAAGGTATAAAGGAATCCGCGCCCGTTTAGTCAGAGCCGAGGCAGAGGAAGTTGCCGACTGGTAAAACTATTATGGACTACAAAGACTACAAAGAAGCCGGAAAGATCCTGGACCGCGTCCAGAAAAAGTTGATGGATATTAACAACGACCCGCTGCCAAGGACCGAAGTTCAACGGTGCAGGTCACTTAATTCGACCCGTAAAAATCTGGATAAGCTACGGGCGATACTCGACCGAGGGCTCTATGCAGACAATGAAGCCTGCTCGGAGCGTCCGAATACGGTTTTCTTTTAGTCGGGAAGCGGGATAAATTGTTCGTCTTTCTCGGCCTCTGCCAGCAGGGCGTCGAGGCGTTTCTTCCCTCTCTCGGTCTGCATCAACCGCTCTGTCAATACGGGGTTTGGTAGGTATCTCTCTCCGTATCCTGCAAAGGCAAGCTGGACTCGGCGGTCCCCGTACTTCGCACTCCGCAGGGCGCGATACATATCGCCATCAGACATAAACTTACGGAACCCTGTCAGTGTCCGGTGCAGCCTCCCGTTGAGTCTTAGCAGACTGTCCCGCGTATCGATGTAGAGATCAGCGGCTTCTGACGGGAGCATGGCATCGTTCTGGAGCAGTTCGTTATAGCGTTGCCTGGCTCGGGTGTATTCATCCCGCATCGCGTAAATTGATCTCTCGAACTGGCGGGCGGGATCAACGACCCTCGGGACAACAGGTAGACCCTCACTCAGAATCATACCGAGTGGCGAGTCCAGCCCCCCACCGTGGCCTCCCTCGATTGCGGCCTTGGAGGCTTCGATAACTTTAGCAGGAGTTCGAGGTCCGTAAGCCTCTTTCAAAACATACATAAGCCGCTTGCCGGTCTTCAGGGCAAACGGGTCTGTATCCTCGACAATAGGCTTATCCGTAGCCGCGTCCCGATTTTCTTTCACATCGAAAACTGCTCCCGCGAAGATCTGATCCCCGAGATAAGGATCAAAGATCGCCGTAGTAACCAGCTTCTCGAATCCTTCAATCGGTTCGCCCCTGAACAGATGCTCAGTGAAACGCATGGTCGGATCAACGAGAACCGAGAACGGGTTCATGTAAGTCAGATCTAAGCTCCGCAGCTTGCCCCCTGCTTTGAAGTAGAAGAACGTATGATTCTTCAGGTAAGACGGGAGCGACTCTCGGAGAGCTTCGTCTTCTTCTTCCCCAATTCCACTAACGACCGTCCGCAAGAGGGTTGGGACAACCATACTGAATACACCAACAACGGATGTGAATCCGACCAAGCGTTTTACCCCCCGACGTTTTATCACTGAGTTTGAATCCGCCAGTTCCTTTCGGATCTGCTTCATAGTATTCGCGGAAATCCTCGGGATGTCCGCAGTGAACCGGATGAACGGAGCGAGGAGGAGGCCGATCCCCCCACTTGTTATCTTCTTGATGATCGGAGGTGCGCGGTCATACGACTGAGCGGTTGCAGTCACGATGTCCGCAGCCAGTTTGTCCCGCTGTGATGCGGACATATTCCTGTATTTGCCCTCTTCTGGATCGGTTTCAGCCGCTTCCTCGATAATGGCGCGTTCGTTCTCGAAGTAGCCTATCTTATAGAACGAGTCCATTGCCGAGGCTACCCGAGCCGCCATGTTCTTTGCTTCCCGCGCCACACTTGCGGGGGTCTTCTTGTCGTTGATTACCTTGGACAATTCGTTGAGCTTTTCCTGCACACTGGTCATTGTCTCTTCTCCGCGCATCAGGCGGATCATAAGCTCTGACCGGATCTCATTGCCGAATACTCCGAGCCCTTGCAGGAAGGACAAATAGGAGTCCGTCTCAGCCTTTGTTCCACTGATAGCCCGTTTCAACATACCCTTGGCTCCGTATTCCCCGCCTTGGTAGCCAGGAATCAGGATAGCTGCACTCCCTTTCAGGAGTTTGAATGAGTTATACCCTTGCGCGGGGCCAAAGAAGAGGACGTTGGAGAGCATATTTCGCACATAGAACCCAATCGACAGGAGCGTCTTGGCCCCCATAGAGTAACCGGTGAGCTTGTGCGCGTGTTCCATGATCTTGTTAAGCCCCTGAGTCGCGGCATCATTGCCTGAACGGGTCTTCTGTTGGAACACGATCTTGAGATCTTCATAGATCTCTGGCGAAGTATACATCCCCGCCAATGGGTTGAGCCCATCGTCGGCTTTGTCCGCAGCGATCTTCTTGTATTCCAGTTTCGGGTCGAAGTTCTCTTCGTTCCTTTTTCTATTATACTCTTTAGCACTGAAAAGCCATCCGCCCTCGACTCCTTGAGCCTTAACCGCGTTAAGGAATGACTGATGCGCTGCAATTCGCGCCACTAACCCGAACGAATACAAGAGGTTGTCGATACTATCCTGCTTGAGGTTATTGGCTCCCATCAGGTTCGCCAATGGCTCCGGTATTTCTGACCGGCCTTGCAGGTTTTCAACTAGCGCACTCAACCCATTCTGACCTCGGCCAACGATTGATGCAGGAGCATCCGCGAGTTCAAACGCATTACCGAAATCACTGGCTCCGGTAGCCGTGTCGAATGACCGCAGGAACTCGATCATCATTACCTCACCGAGCGACTGAGTCCCGACCGCTTGCGCGTTGTATTGAGCTTCAGCTTCAACACGGGCGGCGTCAGTGGAGATAGGCTCCCCTTCAGCCTCTGCTTTTGCTTGGATAGACTTCGCAGTCGTGCCGATGTAGAAGTCGCGCATATACTCGATTGCCGCCATGCGGATATTAATCGCTTCTTGGGTATCCGCTTCGAGGATCATTCCCACGTAGCTCGGATCACTGAACATCTCGTATCGACGGGTGATGTAGATCCCCATGTTGGTATCGAACTTCACACCGATATCAGCCGCGTGTTGCCCGAATGCTTGCTTGGCCGCGTCGGACAGGGAGTCCGTAAGCGCCCTTACGTTGAGGACAACCTTGTAGATCTCGTTGTGGTTATCCTTGAGGTATTGGAGGCTTTGGTTCCGCTCAGTCTTGATTACCTCAACCGCAGCCATTCGGGCGGCGGTCATGCGGCTCTCGAACTCGTTATTTATACGTTCGATCTCCGCTTCTTGTGCAAGTCCGTTCTCTATTTTCTGTTCCTCAGTGGCTCCTCGGTTGGCATTACGAAAGTCAATGTCGGCCTGTATTTTAGCCGCGACTTTCTGCTGATGAAGCGACTCTACAAGCTCGGGGTCTACCTGGACATTGTCCGTGGTCCCTGTAGCCTTCTGCACGTATCTCCAGAACTCATCGTCCTCGGGCGGAATGTCCTCCCCGAATTCTTTTGTCAGCGCGGCTCTGTAGTCTGCGTGGAAGTTATCCAACACATCGCCACTGGACTTGATAAAGTTATCCCGTTGGCGCATGAGCCGTAGGATGACGGGGTCAGTGTCCCCGACAAACATACTCATAAACTTACCGGCCCGTTTGTATGGACCTGCCTCGACGACGGGGATTTCCAGCAACCTGATGTAGCGGTCGAAGTCCATCAAGTCGGGGCGGAACTCAACCGGTAAGTCAGACGGCTCCCCGAAGGGGGCGAGTTCGGGACCGAGCCCTGAACCCAACCCTGTTTCGGCTGTTGAAGCCTCAACGAGCCCTTTAGATTCAGGAATATAGACGACCGCCATGTTACCAATATTGGCGACAACTGAGTCGTGGCCTTCGGCCACTAAATCGTCAGCAAACTTGTTTTTAGCTGCTTCGGTAAGATAATCCCACGACCCCAAGCTATCCAGCCACTCAGATTGGCTAATATACTTAGGGTTTCTAAGGCTAGTTTTCCAAGCCGCAGTCGCCCCATAAGTACCCGCATAAGACTGGCTGCTGATAAAGAAGTCATGTTTTCCACTAAGCGCGTTTGGGTCTCCCCGCCTAGAGCCGCGATACAAAACGATATTATTAACGTCGCTAGGAGGCTCAACCGCCCCGAGCCCTGAAAGAATCCTAGCCGGTCCCTGTTCAGCCTTGAGCCCCCGAAAACTGGGCCTATAAGGAGCAACTTCTTGTTCGCGTAGAACACGCGCCTTGTCTCTTATGCGCGTCATCAACCGATCCCACCCCTCCTTTTGGTCTAACCGCCAATGGTGCATGGCGATGGTGTTCGGGTCAGACCCCAAATCTTCGAGCATTATCTTATCGGCTTTTGTCAGCCTCGCCCCCACCATTTTTGTGGCGGCTATCCAATAGTCTGCTCCCTTTTGAGTTTGTTCCTTACGGGGGGCTAAAGAAAGATCTTCGATCTGTCCCAAGGCATCCCGAGGAATCCGCGCTCCCATGAGGCCAATGGCTTGGCCCATCTCGTAATCAGAGATCCATCGTTGGGAACGTCCGGCCATGAAGTCCGACACACCGCGCCCGTAATCCTGCTGCCTGAACAGGGACTCACCAATTGAAAGAACTTCAGTAAGGGCCGTGTTTTTGCCTGGCTCGAATCCAAGTATACGTTGGATAATTTCTACGAAACTGTCCCACGCAGACCGGTCTCCCCGCTCAACTTTTATGGTTGCCAGTTCCCTTTGGAACTGCGGGTCCATGAACGCTTGAGCAATAAATTCATCTAGGTTACCGAGAGCGTAATTAAAGCCTGCACGGGCGGTCGGGTCTGGATTACGCCTCGATACTTTACCCCCGATGGTTTTTGCGGCTCCCCCTTGGTCGATAACATGGAGATAAAGATCAATTAATTCCCTGACAGGTTGCGAAACCGCGTCACCGCTAATACCCGCTTTGCCTGTTTTGGCAATTTTCCTTAGTGACTTTAAATACAGTTCCCCTTTGGGATTTCGTATGTGCCTATGAACTTCAAGCCATAACTTCTTAGTGGACAACGCATGAACAATCTCATGGGCAATTGTGGAAAGACTTTCTCCGTCACTTAGGTGAATTGCATCACCACCATAACTGTAATACGCCCGCTCCAGGCGTGGGTTTACAATTACGTCTACTGTATCAAATGCCTCGGGGAAGTCTTTTTTGAACTTGGTGATTAAGTCTATATACGCCTCGCTATTAGCCCCCCCGTAACTACCGGTAAGCTCCGAAGGTCTCGTTGCCAACGTCCCTCCTCCTAACTTTTTGTCCGCAATAGCGTCCACCAACTCCCCTATCGTCATGCTCCCATGCGTACCCCGCAGCCGGTTAGCAAAATCGGGGTCCATATCAGCGAGTTTCCTGATCCTGCCGCTGTCTTTTTCATCGTACCCCCGACGCTTATATGTCCAGCGGTCTAACGCTGTGGCCCCGCGTCCTCCCACTCCCATCATCCTTTTGTGAGCCGCTTGCGCTTCTAAGCCACGCTCGGCTAGTGCTCCCCGCCATGCTTTTTCGATGATGTCCACAAACCGTCGTTCGTCTTCGATAAGGCGACCATCATCAAAGCGCACCCCGTCGTTGGTCAGTCCTTCTATCATCCGGTCGAATTCCATCCCGTTTCCGTCCCAGAAGCCAGCCTGAAGAAAACTCTCGTATTCTTCAAACTGCTCAACCTTGCGAATGTTATCTCTCCGGTTTATTATGTCCTGTTCAAGTATATCGAGGTGATCTGATATCCTAACCAAGATAGCTTGTCCCATCCTACTGGTGGATTCGGACGGGTCAGCCCATACCTCTTTGAAATTCTGGTAATCTTTCGGGTCACCACGGTCCCAGCCGGACAATTCAAGAAGCGCGAGCCCCTTTACTTTAGCCACAACCGTTTCTCCAACCGGCATGAGCCCTGAACCCAGAGCCCTTGGGGGTTGGATGTCAGCGTATTGGCGATTTCCCTTTTTAGATATCGGGTAAGGATTGGGTTCCCTGACCACATCTGAAAGCACGTAGCCATACTTCTTCCCCTTAGTGTCAAACTTACTGCCTTCTTTGACGAGGTGCTTGTCTTCGTCAGCCCTGAAAGATTCGATGTCGGGGTAGACGATTGGTTCGTCTCCAATAGTCGCGTAGCCAACGACTACAACAGGGCTTTTACCAGACCGGATAATCCCGACACGCTGCCCCAAGAATGACTTGAGTGTATTCCTTGACCGCGTCTCGATGGTTTTTTCACCGTTGAGGATCTGTTCTGTAAACGATTGGGTTCCGTCGTTTATGTAGATGCCCTTAGTTACGGGACCGAGCCCTGAACCCAGAGCCGCGCCTCCTGTAAGCGGGGGGTTGTCCAGGGTAACGTCTTCGTTCTTGGTGATGACGATGGTCGTGCGACCCTTTTTCTGAATTTTGGACCCTGTAGGGATCGTGACCGTGAACCCTTCGCCAAGGGTCTCTTCAGCGTATGTCTTTAGTTCTTCTTTATTGAACCCTTTCTGGTAAGTGAGTTCGCCGCTTTTCTTTCGGATAACTTCTAGTTCTCCGAATTTAAGGAACGGGGCCGCACCGCCTGCAACATCTTTCCCCCTAGTAACGACCACGGCCTCGCCTCCCACTTCAAGGTGGTTGGCAATATCCTTGAGGATAAACTCACGGGTCTGCGGCTCGACTACATTAAGAACAAAAGTATTCAGGATGTTAGGATACTGCTTGTCTATCGAGTCCCCTTGCCCAGCCGCACGGTCTCCAGTGTATGTCGGGGTGAAGGTGTCAGGAGGGAATGGTTCAAATGAATCTGCTCCGAGCGCCTTGGACGCCCCACCTGTGCCGTCGCCGTATACCAGTCCACGACCATCTTCGTAGTCTTTTTTGGAGATGATTCCACTGATCTTGAGATCTTCGTGGATTGTTGTGTTTGGGTTTTGCGTTTTCCCAGCCCTGATATCGATAGCAAGGAACAGGTCGCGGTTCATCGTAACGCCCTTCTCGTCGATCAGTTTCTGAGCAGCCTTCTGGTTCAGTTCCACGGACTTCTGATCCGCGCCGACCTCGGTCGCTTTCTTAACGGCGTCAACGAAGGACGATTCAGCAGGCCCGAGCCCTGAAGCCAGGCCCGCGCTCTTGAGCGTCGCGCCCCCTCTGGGAGGTCTCCAAAGTTGAAGACCGTCCAAGGCTACCCCATCAACAAGATCCGAATGCATCTGTCGGATTAAGTGCATGAGTTGGGGGTCAGTAATCCCTTCCACCTTATGTTCCTCCCATGTTCCGTCAGCCTTGCGCCAACTTATCTCTTCTTCCAGTTCGTCTTCTATTATCTCTTTCCACGATTCAAACTTTTCTTCAATCCACGCCTCGGGGTCTTCGATCATCACATCGTCGCTTATACGAAACTCAGTGAACCCTAACGCCCTGAAATAATTAATCTTATCCATCCCCTTTACAGACAAAACATAATCTCGTTCCTGTGCGAGGGCTTCCTTCGCTGGGCCGTAAGGGTCTAGCTTGCCCCCGGAGTCAGGAAACTGGATAGTAAGAGTGACTCCCGAATCGTCAGCCCGCTTTATAATTTCCTCCATCAGGGCTTGCCCTACACCCTGCCCCCTCAAATGTCTGGGGACAAAGATATTCGATATAATGATCTCAGCACGATAAGGAGAGGCACCGCGCTGGTATTTACCATTTACGATTTGTCGATCGGCGGACCCCTCATCGGGTCTCGCGGCGACAAACCGAACTAGCCCATCCGTGAGGTAATCCTCGCCGGTCGCCGGGTCAAAGGTGCCGGTACCCCCGAGCATCGCTGGATCAACAGTAGTAACCCCAACAGTATCGGCTAGGGTAAGGGGTTCAGACATTGTACCTAACTCCCGTATATTTCGGAGTCCGTTTTCAACAATTGTATCTATGTCAAGGTCTACCCCAGCAGCAAACCCTGTCTGGTAATCCCTAGGAAAATTAGTGGGGTCGTATGGTATATCAGCAGGACCGAGCCCTGAAGCAGCCGCCCTTCTGGGCTCTTCGTAGGGCTCAAGCGACTTGTTCATGCCGAGTTGCTTCCGAAGCTGTTCCAACGTGGCCGTTGGGTTGTTCGGGTCGAATGCCATCATATTGGAGTGGTAGACATACCCTGCCTCCATCCCTCGGATCTCTGCGACTATCCTAGTAATCGCGGCCTGAAGCTGTGGAGAGAACTGTTTGCGGGTCTTGTTGGACCCCATCCTATTCAAGAGTGACTTGAAATAACGTGTGACCATCGGCCTTGCGCCAGGATTCTTGGCAAGGAAGAGCACGCTCTCCTCGGTCGTGAACCCACGGATTACCCGCTGGGCGTGTTGCCGCAGCATCTCTTCAACGATCTGCAACTTTACTGCGCGGTTATTATCTCGGAACCCGCGCCTCATTTTTTCCCTAGTCTCCTCAATCTTTTTCCCGCCGCCATAATCATTGATAGTCCGCATGGCGTCTTCCTCAGTAAGCTGGTCGATCAATACATTGATCTCAGCTTCGGAGATAACCGCGACCGATGCCGCGTGTGCGTGTTCTTCATTAAGAACAACCCCGATGATTTCCGCGACGGGGACTGGTTCACCGCCATTATACAGCACTATAGATTCGATGAAGTTAAACATCGCCTCGGGGTTAACTCTCATTACCCCCGATTCAGAATCTACTTCGGCCATGCCGTCGAGGGTCTCATCAACGACCACCTCAACTTCTGGCGGGGATAGCCGCCGTGCAACCTCGGCGTATCGTTCTTTAACCGCCTCCCGTCGTCTCTGCTGGGCAACATCCAGGCCGGTTGCACCCTGCAACGCGGATGCTAATCTTGCACCGTTGTTGCGGGAATTTGATACTTCTTCGGCAACCTTAGACGCAAGATTATCCGCCGTGAGGCGTCTCTTGGGAGAGGTGTTAACTATTACCGGTGCCGCTGGAAACACGGCGTTAGCAATAAACGATTTTGCGCGGGCGGGAATAGTCTTCAAGGCACTGAGCCCCTCTTCCTGCAAAGCAGCAAATTCATCAAAGGTCATATCAACCTCTCGTCGGGTTGAGGGCCGACCCGCAAATACAGCGGCGTGAGACAGGTCCAATACCGCAGAAAATGCTTTTCTGAACTGTGGGTATTGAGTCCTCTGGATGTTAAACAGACCGAGGATCGCGTCTACGATCCTTTGGAACATACTCCTCGGCGTTCCAATAGCCCGTGCGGGGTCGGACAGAACTTTGACGGCCTGCTGGAATTCCGTTGAAGTCAGGAAGTGCGCTATAAACTCGTCTGTATTTTCGAGCGCCTCGTAGACACGCGGGTCGTGATTATCGAAGGCCGTGCTAACATATATTCCGCCCGTGAAGCTAAGAGCATCGCTGGACTGGTATGCAAACTGATCTTTTACGCGGGCTATCAGCCCCTCCAGTGTCCTCAACGCTGACCGCTCTTGGCGCGTCAACTCAGCTTCTGGCTTACGGGTAATCCCCGACACATACGCATGGGTCAGTTCGTGGAGTAGCGTGTCTGCGACTCCGCGTGGGTTATACCCGTTGATATTGATCGAGATTGCGCGGGTGCCATCATCTTGAATGCGGAGTCTACCAGCATACTCTAGCCCCGTCTCATCAATCGTGAACGCAATGTCATTTATGAAACTGGGGTTCTGGATAAGGAGTCGGGCGAGCGCAACAAGGTGGGCGTCGTAATCAGTTTCGGCGCGGTCAGACACACCAATGATTCTGCGAAGCGCCTCAAGAATAGAGTCAGGGTTTCCGGTTTCGAGGCCCAAGGCAGCAATCGCTGCAAGGTTCTCTGCTTGTACTTCCGCCCTCGTCATGCTCGTCGGCTGAGACCGGAGGTAAAGGTCGCCTGCTGCTTTTTGCACGGAAGATATGAACTCGTCTGTTTGCCCAGAGTCTGGCTCTTGACCGAGCAATTCGCGCAAACGGTCGTTTATTACCCCACGGTATACAGGGTCTGTCTTAGGGTCTCCCTCGATGGCCTGCGAAGACAGGGACATTATCTGAAGTGCCTGGCGAACCGCCGTCCCCATTTCGTATTTACCACTCTTCAAATCACGCTGGAAAGTCAGACTGGCAGAGTTGGCGCGGTTATTGCCCTGTGCCATCCACTGGACAAACAACCCCCACGCTTCCTTGTTGGTCATCTTCGAGAAGTTGATCGAAGACGACGCATATACTTGTGACTGGATAATCTCCAAAACGTCTCTCCGCAGTGCAGGGTCTGCGGCCATCGCCGCGACGGCGTCCGACTGCATCTCCTTGATCATGTTGGAAATCTTCCTGACCGGAAGTTGTGGTAGAGCTTCCTGCGGGTAAGGCGTATACGGATCAGAGATTTCCTCGGCGGCGGCGAAGTCGGGGTTGTTCTGCAAGTTCGACGCTTCGTCCAATGCAATAGTCGCCACATACGTCTCCTTCTGATGCTTGAGCCGCGTAGCCTGAATCTCCATATACTTCCCTGTTACTTCGCGCCCCACAGCAACGAGTGATACAGGCTCGCCCTTCATAAGGGACTCTTGTGCTCTGAGTTTCAGTTCGATCAGGGCCGTATCCCGCAGTGCGGGGGTGAGGTCACCACTGTCGAGGGTCGGGAGGAACGGGTTCAGTTCTTCGTCGGTGGATACCCGCGACATTGCTTCGTCATAAGTAATCTTCTCGTCGGGGTTGAACGGAGAAGTGATAAGCAGTTCCACCAATCCTTCTGGTGCATCCGGCTCCCCTTCTCTTGCTTCCCGAAGATCTGTAACCCTACGGATCAATGCGGACAAACCGGTGTGGTCTTCTCGCAGGTTGAGTGCGTGTTCGGCGGATGTGAGCGCGGATACAAGGCCACCGGATTCAGGGACCACGATGTCGGACACGACAAACTTGTTGCCAATCCTGGCGAACCGGAATGCAGGGTTCAGGGTGGGGGAGGTTAAAGCCTCCACCGGAACTTCAACCGGAGCCCCCTGCTCTATTAGTCCGAGCATACTAGCGGGGTCGTTATTAAACCGCCCCACGCCATTTGCGTCGATGACCGCCCTGACCGGACCATACGAAGGCACTGAAGCTCCACCACTGGGGGTCTCTTGCGGGATGACGGGAAAACGGGCTGCAATCTGGTCGGCAATACGCTGGGTGCTCTCTTCGAGGAACTGGTCAGACAATGTCCGCACACTCACGGGTACCCCGAGTCTCCTCAACTTGGCGGCGGTAAGAATATGCGGGTAGCCACTTTCGATAAGCCGCTCGATGGCCGTTTCTTCGGCGGGTGCAACGGGCTCTTCTTCGACTTCGATTTCCTGTTTGACCCTGAATTCTTTTAAGGCCGTGATCCGGTCACGAAATGCCTGGCGTGTAAGAGCTTTAGCAGCCTCGGGGCTTACGGCGCGGCCTTCCTGCACGGCTTTATCCAATGCCTGTTGGACTGCGGGGACGGTCCCCGTGGCTGATTGCGCCTCTATGTCTCGGGACAGTTTCTGGTAGAACTCTCGTTTCTGGTTTATCTCCTTAACCTGCTCCCTGAACCGTGCTTCGACTGCCTTCGCCTCTTCGGTTCGTTCGGGGTCAATGATAATGCGGACCTTGGGGTCAGCCAGCGGCTCCAGCTTGGCTTCGACGGATTCTCCTTTCTGACCAGTAGCGAGTTCACGAACGGCTTGGTGGTCTGAATTTTCGACAGAACTGGATTCAATCGGGTTCAGCCCAAGCCCACTCATCAACGCGCCCTTGATTCTTACGGTCGCTGGGTCCGCGCCGGATACCACGGGGGTTTCTTCCGCGAGAACTTGGCTCATGGCCGACTTAATGGAAGTCGGATTGATTGTATCTTCGGGAAAAAGATCCAGTTGGGCTGACTCGGGGGGAGCGGGGGCTAGCTGGCCTTTGGTCAAGCCAAGTCGTCCCTCCAGTGCCGCAGCAAGCTCTTCGGTATGTGATATTTTTGCCGCCTTGCCTGCATAAGCTGGGTCTACACCACTGTTTATAGTTACACGGTCACCAAAAATTTCTTTGGCTATTTGCCCCCCCAATTCGGCATCCGCTTTCGTGGCCCCATGCATTACAAAATTATCAAACTTTGTAATGAAACGCGCTCCGGTTGGAGAATGCTTGAACTGTCCATTATACCCCCGCTTCTGTAGCGTATCTATGAACGCCTCAACTTCTTGTTGGGTAAGGTCTAATACTTCATCGACCCCAAAGGTCACATAAGTCTTATGACGAGGGCCACCCTTTTTGTGCGTATCTTTATTTATTGTAAAATGCTCCCAACCACTTGCAGACTTGTAATAGATATCTTTATTTAATTTCAGTGTGCCTTTTGTAGCATCATCACCAACGGTGTCGTATGCGAATGTGACCGCCCTTGCTTCCGCTTCGCGGGATTTATAGTAAGCTAATACTTCCGCCGTGCTCTTACCCCGCAACTCAGGTCTGGTAGTTAGTGCGTCATACGCCGTCATCCCCTCTGGGAGACCATATGAAGCGTAGTGCTCCACCAACTCCTCCCTGCTCATGGATAACAAGGCCGCTGTCGGAACAAGTTCAGCCGTAGGTTCAGCCGCAGGTTCAGCCCCCAACGCCTCTCTGAAATCAATAGCCGCTTTCTGG
>CEUZ01292096.1_pt1 | contig 15694 bp, 14 predicted proteins | sample 361511 | NCBI WGS metagenome assembly CEUZ01 (sample SAMEA2622822, study PRJEB7988) | marine metagenome | biome: marine biome (ENVO:00000447); feature: surface water layer (ENVO:00002042); material: "saline water (ENVO:00002010), including plankton (ENVO:xxxxxxxx)" | depth 5 m
ATTAAGTAACGGGGTTTGGGGCACCTGGCAACAGAACGCCCCTTAAAAAAATCATTAAGTATGGTGAAATATCACATCGATTGTTTTCTTTTAAAATAATAATTTTAAATAATGATAAAAAAATTAAAAAAATATTTACTAATTGGTGGATTTTCTTTTTTTTTAATAAAAGGATTAATCTGGCTTGTAGTCATCATTAGTGCTTTTTTTGGAATTAACAAATTTTAGGAGGACTGATAAAATGTATATAGCAATGAACAGGTTTAAAATTTTAAAAGGAATGGAAAAAAAATTTGAGGAAGTTTGGCGGGGAAGAGAGACCTTTTTGGAAAAGGTACCTGGTTTTAAAAATTTTAATCTAGTAAAAGGAAGTGAAAGTGATGAATATACATTATATGCATCTCATAGCATTTGGAATTCAAAAGAAGATTTTATAAATTGGACTAAATCAGAGGCTTTTAGACTTGCTCATAAAAATGCAGGCAAACATAAAGATTTGTATATAGGTGCACCACATTTTGAGGGTTTTCAAAAAGTTTTATAATTTTAAATACTATTAATATTCGCAACCATTCCAGTCTCGTAATGTCCTGGAACATTGCAAGCTGCTTCTAACTTAGTATCAGAACTAAATTTCCAAATTAATTCAGCACTTTTGTTTGGTTCAATTAATACACTATTAGAATGAGAATGACTTAAAGAATGGTCATCCTTGGACATTTCTTTCATTTTTTTATGATCAATTTTATCAGCTAATAAAATTTCTTTCTCAACCAATTTCATCATTTCTTTTTGGTGATGAAGGTGCATTTTTTTTGTTGCAATATTAAATTCGTGAACTGAGTTTCCATAATTGAAAACTATAAACTTAATTGTTTGATCTTTCTTAATTTGAAATTCTTTTGGTTCAAAATAATTATCATACATTTTTACTTTTATTACTCTATCAACTTTGGCAGGATCACCTTTCTCTCCTATCATGCTCATTGAGCCAGCAATAGAGATTGAAGGTATTAAAATAAATATAAATAATGTTAAAATTTTTTTCATTTTAAATCGTAAGATATCTACAATTTTTTTCAAATATCCTTTTTAACGCATAGATTAAAAAATATTCATTTATAAAAATATATTTTCATGTATATTTAAAGAATCAAAACTATAATAAAAAAAGGAGAAATAAATGAGTGGTTTAGAGATTTTAATAGTTGTGGCTATTATTTACACTGTATTAAATTAATCACCAATTAAATGGTGTGATAAAGTTCTATCATGATTCATGAGCCTGTGCTCAAATAAATAAAGACCTTGCCAGGTTCCAAGCATAAGTTTTTTTTTCTTTACACTTAAAGTCAGTTGATTATTTGTAAGAGTAGATTTTATATGAGCTGGCATGTCATCTTTTCCCTCTGAATTGTGTTTGTATAACTTTTCATTCATAGGTACTAACTTATCATAAAATCTGTTGAGATCCTCCAAAACAACTGGATCAGCATTTTCTTGAATGACTAACGATGCGCTTGTATGTAAAATATTAATATTTAATATTCCATTTTTGATGTTTTGTTTATCTAACCAACTAATTGTTTTTTCAGTAAAATCGTAAAAACCTCTTCCATTTGTCGAAATAATTATATCTTTAAAAAATTGCTGCATTATTATTTTAGAAATTTAGTTAAATCTGGTTTGAAATAATTTGGTCCTTTCAAAACTTTTCCTGATTCATTGTAAATCGGCTTACCATCATTGTCTAACTTACTCATATTTGATTTTTGTACTTCATCAAAACAACTATCTAAATTCACCCCAAACGCATGACCAGCGCCATATGTTACGTATAAAATGTCTGTTAAAGCATCAACGACTTCCTTTAAATCTTTACTTTTCATTGCTACTTTTAACTCCTCTAATTCCTCATTTATTAAATTTATCCTTAATTCATTAATTTTATCTGTACTTAAACTTGGGTTTGTTTTGACCTCTTGTCCAAAAGTTTTCATGAATAAACCGACTTTTTCAAAGTTTGTCATAATGCTCCTGTTATTTTTATTAAAGTTAATGTATAAGAATTATAACATTACTTTCAAATTTAAAATTATGAAAACAAGAAAAGAATACGACAGCATCGGTGCTGTAAAAGTGCCTGTGGATAAATATTGGGGCGCTTCTACACAAAGATCAAGCAAGTTTTTTAATATTGGAGATTTTTTAGTTCAGCCAACTTTAATTAAATCGATTGCAATAATAAAAAAAGCAGCGGCTATCGTAAATAATAGAAATGGTGATCTAGAAAAAAAAATAAGTAATGCAATAGTCAAAGCTTCTAATGAAGTAATCTCTGGTAAACTAAATGATAATTTTCCTCTTAAAGTTTGGCAAACGGGCTCGGGTACACAAACAAATATGAATGTAAATGAAGTAATCTCGAATAGAGCAATTGAAATTCTCGGTGGAAAATTGGGGTCAAAAAAACCAGTGCATCCCAATGATCACGTTAACAAATCTCAATCAACAAATGATGTATTTCCTACTGCAATGCATATGGCAATAGCTGAAAAGACTAATGAAAAACTTTTGCCTAGTTTAAAATTATTAAATCTATTTCTTAAAAAAAAAACCAATGAATTTAAGAAAATTGTTAAAGTTGGTAGAACGCATCTGCAAGATGCTACCCCATTAACACTAGGGCAAGAATTCTCTGGTTATCATTCACAGTTATCAAAATGCATTGAGAGAATTCAAATTGCTCTTAAAGAAATATATTTTTTGGCTCAAGGTGGAACTGCGGTAGGGACTGGAATAAATACTAGAAAAGGATTTGATAAAAAGATTGTATCTGAAATAAAAAAAATCACCAAACTTCCTTTCAAAACTGCATCTAATAAATTTGCTTCTCTAGCAGCACACGACGCAATTGTAAATTTTTCAGGGACGCTTAATACTACTGCGGTTTGCTTAATGAAAATTGCTAATGATATAAGGTTTTTAGGTTCTGGCCCTAGAGCAGGCTTTGGTGAATTAATATTACCTGAGAATGAACCAGGTTCATCAATAATGCCAGGAAAAGTAAATCCAACTCAATGTGAAGCTGTAACAATGGTATGTGTTAAGGTAATTGGAAATCACAATGGAATAACAATGGCAGGATCACATGGTCATTTTGAACTAAATGTATTTAAACCTCTCATTATTCATAATATTTTACAATCTATAAACATTATGTCAGACTCTGCTAGCAGTTTTGCTAGGTACTGTGTGTCGGGATTGAAAGCTGATAAAAAAAAAATTAATAAATTTTTAGAAAATTCCCTAATGCTTGTTACAGCTTTAGCTCCAAAAATTGGTTATGATAATGCTGCGATGATAGCTAAAAAAGCTCTTAAAAACAATACTACACTCAAAACTGAAGCAATCAAGTCTGGTCTAATAGATGAAAAAGATTATAACAAAATTGTTGATCCTAAAAAAATGATTTATCCAAAATAGTTGTTGAATATTTTATTTACCAAACCTTTTAAATCAATCCAATTTTTTATTTTAACACGATCTTGATTATTATAAACTCGTATTATATTTTCAATATTTTCTACGTTTTTACTTGGTTTATCATTTAATGTAATATCAATTATTTTCATTAGATTTCTATTTAAATTATATTCAATATTAAATTCTATGTTTTTGAGATTTTTCCTGTTTCTTTTAGGTACAACAAAAGTTCTATAAAACTCTTTTTGGTTTTTGATATTAAAATTAAAGTAACCTGTAAATATCAATTCTTCATTTTCAAAACCTAAGGAACTATTTTCTAAGATTAGTTTACCTATCTTTTTATTCTCCAAAATTGAATTATTAAGTTCAATTACCCCTCCATTTATATTAAAATTAAGATCTACAATATCAAATAGTTTATTTTTTTTTAAATTTTCAGACTTAAGGTTTACTTTTGCGCTTAAATTTTTATCAAACAGAATTTTTGAAAAAATTATCTCTTTTAAGATAGTATTTTTTAAAATAAATTTGTTCAAATTTATTTTTTCCAAAACTAGGTTTAAATCAATATAAAATGGCTTTAAATTTATTATTCCATCATATTCTATTAAGCTGTTTACAATTTTAGAATTATTAGAGTTAAATTTAATCGAATTTTTTTGGAAAGAAAAATCAGTAAAAAATTTAGCATTTCCAACCGCTAAAATATTTTTTCCTAATTTTTTCTCATTTTCATCAATTATTATATTTTCAAGATCTAAGTTAATTTTTTCAAAGTTAATTTTTAAATTTGATACTTGTTTTTCAATAAAATTTTTAGACCACTTAAAATCTACGGGTATTTGAAACGATTCTCCATTCCCATTAATCTGATTCTCTTCTTTATCAATATTATAAAATAAATTTAGATTAGGAATATTAAATATAGATATGGTATTATCAGATTTATCTTTATAAAAAAAATTACTATTTTTAACCACAATTTTCTTATCTGAAAACTTTTTGCCTAAAAAACTTTTATAAAAATCTATATCTTTATTTTGAACAATAAAATTTGCGTCAGATATTACAAGCTTAGTGATTCTCATGTGTTTTTGCTTCATTAGACTTTTTTGTGAAATAAAAACTTTTAATTTTTTAATTTGACTTAATTCTGCAGGATTTTTTTCATCATTGTTGAAAATTTTGGCATTTTTGATTAATATATGAGGTGATGGAAGTATTAAATAAGTTATATCAGATGATAAACTAATATTTAAATTGTGCTCTTTTAATATTTTTTCTGTTAATTCTTTTTGTAATAAATCTTTGTTATAAAGTGTTGGTATAGATAAATAAAAAAGATATATAAATAAAATGCTAATTGAAAAAATAAGATATTTGTTAAAATTACTAATTTTAAATTTTAGAATCTTCATAATTTAAAGCATGTCTTATAATGATAATTAAAAAATGACAAACTATGAATATTTAAATAGGCTAAACAGCGCACAAAAAGAGGCTGTATCGTATTTGGATGGACCTCTATTAATTGTTGCAGGCGCAGGTTCTGGAAAAACAAAGGTTCTGACATCTAGAATCGCACATATAATTAAGGAGAAAAAAGCTTATCCAAGTCAAATATTATCTGTGACTTTTACAAATAAAGCAGCTAAAGAAATGCAAAATAGAGTAAGCTCTCTTTTAAAAAAAGAAGCTGTAGGATTATCTTGGCTTGGAACTTTTCATTCGATTTGCGCAAAGTTATTAAGAAAACATGCGTCAGCTGTCGGGCTTAATTCAAATTTTACAATTATAGATCAAGAAGACCAAATAAGGTTAATAAAGAATATTTGTAAAGGAGAGGATATAGATATAAAAAAACTTGCCCCTAAATACATACTTTCGATTATTGATAGATGGAAAAATAAAGGCCTTTATCCTGAAGATGTTCATATAAATAAAAAGGATGTCTATGAAAAAGTAATTCATCCAATATATAAGATTTATCAAAAAAAACTTTTGGATTTAAATACTTGTGATTTTGGAGACTTAATACTTCATTGTGTAAAAATGTTCGAAAAAAATGACGATATTAAACAGATTTATTCAACTAACTTTAAATATATACTTGTCGATGAATACCAAGATACAAACTTTATTCAAAGTAAATGGCTCAATATACTTGCTGAAAAAAATCAAAATATTTGCTGCGTAGGCGATGATGACCAATCAATTTACAGTTGGAGAGGAGCCGAAATCAAAAATTTTTTAGATTTTGATAAAGTATATGATAATACCAAAGTAATAAGGCTTGAAGAAAATTATAGATCTTCACAAAATATATTAACCGTTGCTTCACAACTGATTTCTAACAATGAGAATCGTGTAGGAAAAAATTTAAAAACAACTCTTGAAGAGGGAGATTTAGTAACTTTGAATTGTTATAAAAATGGTAAAGATGAAGCGACTGGTATTGCCGATCAAATTGAAAATAAGTTTAAAAAAAAGTATTCATTAAATAACATGTCTATATTGGTCAGAGCTATATTTCAAACCAGAGAATTTGAGGAACGATTTTTAAAAATTGGACTTCCTTACAGAATTCTTGGTGGAATAAAATTTTATGAGAGAGCTGAAATTAAGGATTGTGTAGCATATTTAAGGTTAATTCATCAAAGTAAAGATAATCTTGCATTCGAGAGAATTGTAAATAACCCAAAAAGATCGATAGGAGAAAGTACAATAAAACAAATTAACGAATACTCAAAAAAAGGTTCTCTTGATCTTGAAAGTGCTTCAAAAAAATTAATAGAACTTAACTTAATAAAGCCAAAGACAAAAATAGGTTTATTATCATTTTTAAACTTAATAGATAAATGGAGAAATGATTCAAATAATAAAAAAATCGGCCACGTAAAATTATTACAAATTGTTTTAGATGAGTCCGGATACTCATCATCTCTGAAGGATAAAAAGGACCTCGAGAATGAGAATAGATTAGAAAATATTAAAGAGCTACTCAACGCTATGAAAGAATTCGATAACTTGGAGAGTTTTCTTGATCACGTTGCTCTTGCAACCTCTATTGATCAAGATTGGGAAGGTGAAAAAGTTAATTTAATGACAATGCATTCATCAAAAGGATTAGAATTTGATGTTGTTTTTTTACCAGGATGGGAAGAAGGATTATTTCCTCATCAAAAATCAATTGAGGAAAAAGGACAAAATGGATTAGAGGAAGAGAGAAGACTTGCCTATGTTGGTATTACGAGGGCAAAAAAAGCAGCAGTTATTTCATTTTCAATGAATAGATTTTATCAGGGAGACTGGATAGACAGCATGGTATCAAGATTTATCGATGAGTTACCTGAAAAAAATCTTGAAAAAAATAATTTTTTTGAGGAAAAAGTTGATGATGATTTTGAGTTTAACCAAGATTTTGATGAAATTGATGAAGTAAGAAGTCCTGGGTGGGCGAGATATCAAAAAAGAATTAAATGATAAAAAAGAGATTAAAGAAATTAAAAAAATTGATAGTAAAAAATAACCTAGATGGTTATATCGTGCCTAAAAATGACGCGTACTTCTCTGAGTTTTCTATACCTGACCGTCTGAATACTATCTCTAATTTTACTGGATCTTTTGGATATGCGTTAATTTTAAAGAACAATAATTATTTGTTTGTAGATGGCAGATATACTATTCAGGCAAAAAAAGAGTCTGGGAAATTTTTTAATATTATTGAAATTCCTTACCAATTGCCAAAAGATATAATTAATAAATTGAATGTTAATTTAAGTATTGGCTTTGACCCTCAATTATTTACAAATTCAAGTTTAACAAGACTGTTTCATAAATCATGTAACGTAGTTCCAGTGAAAACGAATTTAATTGATCAAATCAAACTACCAGAAAAGAGAGATATTGCTTACTCATTTTATTCTCTAAAACAAGAAATAGCTGGTGAGACGATTAATTCAAAAATTAGTAGATTGATTAAGATATTAAAAAAAAATAAGATTGATAATATTTTTATCAGCGCTCCAGAAAATGTCGCATGGTTACTTAATATTAGGGGAAAAGATAATCCCTATAGCCCAATACCAAATTGTAAAATAATTTTATCGATAAATAAAAAAATCTTTTTCTTTTCATGTCCAAAAAAAATAAAAAAGATAAGAAAAGAAAATTCTTTTAAAAATATTGAATTTTCGACATATAAAAATTTTTTTAAAATTTTAAAATTATTGAAAGGTAGGAACTTTAGTATCGATAGTTCAACTTGTTCAGTTGCTAATCAAGAAATGATTAAAAAAAGATTTAATATAAAAGGTTATAATGACCCGTGCTATTTAATGAAGTCTATCAAAAATAAAAAAGAAATACATTATATGAAAAATTCACATATTGAGGATGGATTAGCTTTAATAAAATTTATCTACTGGATTAAAAATGAAATAAATAATGGTAAGAAAGTTTCAGAACTTGAAGCACAAATAAAATTAGAAAAATTTAGAAAACTTAATAAAAATTATTTATATCCCAGTTTTAATACTATTGCTGGGACAGGTTCTAATGGAGCGATAATTCATTACAGGGCAACAAAAAAGAGCAGCAAAACAATTAGAAAACATGAGTTATTTTTATGTGACTCTGGCGGTCAATATAAATATGGCACAACAGATGTTACAAGAACAATTAGTTTTTCAAAACACAAAACTAAAATAAAAAATATTTATACAAAGGTTTTAAAAGGTCATATTGCTGTTACGACTTCAAATCTATCAAAATATCAAACAGGTAAACAAATTGATATCAGGGCTAGAAGATATTTAAATGAAGCTGGTTTAGATTATGCGCACGGAACTGGTCATGGTGTTGGTTTTTTTTCTAATGTCCATGAAGGACCTCAGTCGATTTCAAAGTATAACAACATTAAGCTTATGAAAGGTATGATTTTAAGTAATGAGCCTGGTTTTTACAAAGAAAACCAGTTTGGAATAAGAATTGAAAATCTCATCTACATTAACAATAAGAAAAAACCATATTTTGAAAATTTAACATTAGCCCCGATTGAGAAAGAACTTATAAACAATGATCTTCTAAATAAAGAAGAGAAAAAATATTTAAAAAACTATCATATAAAAATTTATAATACCTATAAGAAGTTTTTATTTGGTAAAGAAAAAGATTGGTTAAGAAGCCATATTTAACATTTTCATAAGTTCATCCTGAGTGAGAATTTTTATACTCAAGTCCTTTGCATTTTGAACTTTTTTTGTAGTAGGTTTGCTTCCAATTATTAAATAATCTAACTTTTTATTTACATTGCTGACAATCTTGCCAGAATTATTTTCAATAATAGATTTGGCTTCAGCCCTGCTAATTCCATCCAGTTTTCCGGTAAACATAAAAGTTTTATTACTTAACAAACCATTTTCATCAATTTTTTTAATACTTGAAATATTTAATATTTTTTCTAATTCATTAATAATTTTTAAGTTACTCTTATTTGAGAAAAAATTTTTTAGTGAATTTATTTGAGTTTCTCCAATTCCATCTATATTTAGAAGAGGTGCCATATTTTTTTCTTTAGATAATTTAAAAAAATTTGCAGAACTTTTAATATGTCTAGATATTAATTTTGCATTTTCTTGTCCTATGTGTCTTATTCCCAACGAATATATAAATCTATCTAAAGAAATTTTTTTTGAATTTTCTATAGAATGCCTTAAATTAGCAACTGATTGATTTCCCCACCCTTCAATTTTTTTTAATTTATCATAGTCTAAATTAAAGATATCTTGTGGATAATTAATTATTTTCATATCCCAAAAGTTTTCTACAATTTTTTTTCCGAACCCTTCAATATTAAAAGCTTGCTTAGATACAAAATGTTTTATTTTTTCTATTACAATTTTTGAGCATTCAAAACCTTCACTGGAACATCTTCTCACAGCATCTTCTTTTTTCGTTAACTCATTAAAATCTTTAATTGTTTTTGAACCACATGATGGACAATTTTTTGGAAAAACAAATTTTTTTGAATTTTTTGGTCTTTTTGAAATATCAACTGAAACAACATGTGGTATCACATCTCCAGCTCTTTCAACGGTAACGGTATCCCCAATCCTAATATCTTTTCTCTCAATTTCGTCCTCATTATGTAAGGTGGCATTAGAAACCGTCACCCCTCCAATACTTACAGGTTTAATTTTGGCAACCGGAGTTAGAGCTCCAGTTCTTCCAATTTGAATTTCAATATTTACAATTTCAGAAGTTGAATTATTTGCAGAGAATTTATGAGCTATAGCCCATCTTGGGGCATTTGCAGCAAACCCTAATCTTTTCTGTAACTCAAAATCATCTACTTTGTAAACTAGTCCATCTATATCAAAACTTATTTTTTCTCTAGTATTTTCAATTTCTTCATGAAACTTAATCAGATTGTTAATGCCTAGTATTTTTTTATTATATCTATTTGTATGGAATCCCCAATTTTTTAATTGATTTAAAAATTCCGTTTGTGAATGAGTCTTGAAGTTTTTTGCATATCCAAAAGTGTAAGCTATAAATTTTAAGGGTATTTTTGATGTAATCTTTGAGTCTTTTTGTCTAAGCGACCCAGACGCAGCATTTCTTGGGTTTGCAAATTTATTTGCTATAATTTTAAAATCTTTATTGTTAATAAATACTTCTCCCCTAATGTCAATTTCTGAAGGGAAAGAATCTTTAATAATTTTTTTTGGAATATCTTTAATAGTTTTTAAATTTTCTGTTATATCTTCTCCTTCCACTCCATCACCTCTGGATAAACCTTGAATAAACTCTCCATTTTTATATATCAGGGATGCAGAAATACCGTCAATTTTTGGTTCAGCGGAATATTCTATTTCTCTCTCTTTATCTTTTTTTAAGCTTAGAAAATTAAATATCTTTTTTTCAAAGTTATTTAAGTCTTCCCTATTAAAAGCATTTCCAAGCGATAGCATAGGGATTCGGTGTTTAACTTTTTTAAAATTTTTAGATGGCTTAAATCCAACAGATAAGGAGGGAGATCTTTTATCTTTGAGAAAATTATATTTTTTTTCAAGTTTAAGTATATCATTTTTGAGATAATCAAATTCGGTATCTGTTACTAAAGAATTGTTTTTATCGTAATAAGACTTGCTGTAATTATCAAATAATTCAATTTTTTTAAGATATTCTTTTTTTAATAATTTTTTGTCCATATTTCATTTAATTTAACAATGAATCCATAAATGATCTAAATTTTCTTATAATAAAATTTCTATTTTCATATTTTTTCGCTCTCAATTTTTTTGCATAATCTTTATTAAAAATAGTATAAGTTTGTTCGTACCATTCGCTTGACTGATAATTATAACCTAATAATTTTGCATATTTTTCGGCTTCTCCTTTGAGACCAATGTTAAAATGAATTTCCACTAATCTGTGTAAAGCCTCTTCAACATAAATTGTTGTATCATAATCTTCGATAACAGTTTTAAATCTATTTATTGCAGGTATCCATTTTTCTTTTTTAATGTAGTGTCTTCCAATATACATTTGCTTTGCTGCCATTAAATCTTTTATTAATTCTAATTTATATTGTGCATCTAAAGCAAAATCTGTTTCTGGATAAGTTTTAATTATAAATTCAAATTTATCTCTTGCTTTAATTAGTGGCTCTAAATCTTTTTTTTCATCAATTATATTTTCATAATAACACATACCGAGTAAAAAATGTGCATAACTAATATTTTTATTATTAGGATAAGTCTTAATAAATCGTTTTAATTCAGTAATCGCATCGAAGTAATAATCTTGGCTGTAATACGCGTAAGCTGCCATCAATGAAGATTTTGGAGCCCATAGCGACTGAGGATACAAAAGTTCTGCTTCATTAAATTTTTTTGCTGCAAATAATACATCTCCATCTTCAAGAGCTTCGTAACCTTTTTTAAAGGCTTCAACCATCTGTAAATCAATATCCTCCTCTTCGATTATAGAAACTTTTTCTTTACCGCCGCAAGAGATAAGAGATAGTAAAAATAATAAGATAAAAAAATATTTTAAATTTTTCATTAAGAATTTTTAACAGATTATCGTAAAAATTCTAACTTTTATGCTATCGATTTTAATGGAGTTTTATTAATAATTGTGTGGGGAATATTTTTTTCTTTGACTTCTATAATAGAATAGTTGCTTTTATCTTGAAAAACTTTTCTTAAAAGTTCATTTGTAAGTTTATGTCCCCCTTGAGAACAAACTACTTTTGCGATCAATTTGTACCCTGATAGATATAAATCACCCATGCAGTCTAGAATTTTATGATTTACAAATTCTTTTTTATTTCTAATACCCTCTTTATTCATAACTTCATTACCCTTAACAACTATCGCATTATCTAAACTTCCGCCTTTAGCTAAATCCATTTTTCTTAAATTTTCAATATCTTCGTATAAACAAAATGTTCTGGAATTGTAGATATCCTCTAAATTATCAACATAAACATTTATGGAATTTCTTTGATTTCCTATAAAAGTATTTTTATATTTTATTTCAAAATCTATATCTAAGCTTAATTTATTTGGTTCAATAGAAATTGATTTTGCACCATCAATAAAACTTACTTTTTTCTCTATTTTAATTATTTTAATTGGAAACTCACTTACTTTTAATCCTACAATATCAATTTCTTTAATATATTTTTTTGCTGATCCATCTAAAATAGGAAGTTCCTCATTATCAACTTCCACTATTGCATTATCTACTCCTTTGCCAAAAAGAGCTCCCATTAGATGTTCTATTGTTGATACAGAAACTCCTTCATCATTAGATATAGTTGTACAAAATAATGCGCTACTTACATTGAATATACCTGGGACTATATAATTATTTTTTTCAATGTCAGTCCTTTTAAAAATAATTCCTGTATTAGGTGCCGCAGGTTTAACTTGCAAATTTACTTTTTTTCCTGAGTGCAGGCCAATTCCCGAGAATTTGATTTCAGAGTTTAATGTTTTTTGATTTAAAACTGACATTTGCAATTTATAGGCTTTTAAATAAAATTGTTAAAAACAACAAATGTTACAAGAAAATACAATATTACTAATTAAAAATATGGAAAAGCCTCTCAAAAAAGCCCTCTTTTTCAACTTTCCTTGGAATTAACTCGACCTCTTTTTTGTTGATGCCGTTTATTAAGTTATAGCCTGCCTGGCAAACATTATTGCTGTTAGGAGATATGGATTTAGCATAAGTAGAGCACAAAAATTTTTTTACTTTAATATGATGTCCTTTAAACACATTCTCAATTTCTTTTATTAAAAAATTTGGAATGCAGATAAAACTTATATCCAAAGAAAAATTTTTACAGTTAGTTTTATCTGGGAGATTATCATACTGATTTTTATCTAACAGATATTTATCTATTAAAATATGGGCAATTGTATATTTTTTGTATGCTCTTATAATTTGTTGTCGAGCATCTTGTACTAAATATAGAATATCTTTTTTTTGAATAATTTTACCCTCGTTATCTTTAGAAATTGATAACCCAATTGAATTTATATGACTTGCTTCGATCATAATATAAATCTCATTTAAAAATTGTTTTGTGATTTTTTCAATTTCAAATATTTTATTTTCAATAATTTTATTAAGTTCATCAGTACCTATAAAATCTTGAGGTTTTGTGCTTAAATCGAAACTCTGAAGTAAAATATTATTTTTAGTTTTATTATCAAATACTGCAATTGTTAAGTTTGGAGAATTAAGGCTAAAAAAAATATCAAATTTATGGCTCATTACTTATTATTAAATAATTTGAATTACGTAAATCTATTACATTATTTCCTTCAAAATTTTCATTTTTTAGTATCTTACTTAAAATATTTAATGAAGCTAATAAATTTTTATTTGGAAATTTAATTAATAGGTTATCCTTTATTTTAATATCCCATCTTCCTGACGGATAAATTTTATACTCTAAAATAGTACTTACATCAAATTTTGACTCTACTAAAATGTTTCTGAAATCTAAAAAGTCATCAATGTTTAATTTTCCATATATTTTGGGTAATTTATTTCCCCCTATATAATGTTTGATAATTTTACCGTTAGATCCTATAAATAAATTTGTATTTTCTAATTTTACTTCCGCTAAAAATTTTGTTTTTTCAATACTTATTTCAATAGTATCAGGATAAATCTTTTTTATATTATAATTTTCTATAATATTAAAATCTTCAATTTTTTCTTTAATTAAATCCTTTTTCAAAAAAAAGATATTTTGTGAGTATAATGATTTTAATTCATTTAAAATCTTGGCTTCAATATCTTTGTCGATCCCTTTAATGTAGATATTTACTAGATTAAATTTAGATGATTTTATTAAAGAAAGATTATTGAAAGTAGTCAGCAAGAAAAACAAAAAAAAATAGCAAAATATTTTCTTTTTTTTATCTATTCGTTGAAGCATCACGCAATATCCATTCAATTAAGTCAATAAATTTTAAGCCACAATGATTTGCTATTTCAGGCACTAATGATAATTTGGTCATACCTGGTTGAGTATTTGTCTCTAAAAGGTAAAATTTATTTTTGTAAAATTTGAAGTCAGATCTTGTTACCCCCTTACATCCAATAAGATTATGTGCTTTTAACGCTATGTTCATTACCTTCGTTAAATATTCTTTTTTAATTTGAACTGGAATAATATGTTCCGTTTTTGCATTTTCATTGTATTTTGCTTGATAGTCATAAAATTTTCTCTTTGGCTTTAATTCAATCGCACCAAGTTTACGTTTTCCCATAATTGCCACCTGGATCTCTCTACCACCAATAAATTGTTCAATTAATATCTGGCCATATTGTTGTAATTTTTGAAGTTCTCTTAAAAAATTTTTTTTACTACATATAAAAACATTTACACTAGATCCTTCATTTATTGGTTTAATTACTACAGGAAATTTCAATTTATTTTGGATATATTGAAGTAATTTTTTTTTATTTAAAAATTTATCGTCAAATTTAAATTTGATATATTTGGGAGTAAGAATCTTATTTTTTAAGTAAATTTTTTTTGATATTTCTTTATCCATTGCTATCGAAGATGCCAAAACTCCAGAATGTGTATATTTTATTTTAAGCGTCTCAAGTATACTTTGGATATATCCATCCTCTCCAAATTGACCATGAAGAGCATTGAATATCACGTCCGGCTTAAAGCTTTTTATATTCTTAATTAGATTTTTATCTGGCTCACATATTTTAACTTTATAATTTTTTTTTTTTAGTTCATTTAAAACACTTTTCGCTGTATCTAGGCTTATTAATCTCTCTTTTGATATGCCACCACCTAAAATTAATACTTTTTTATTTATCTTCATTTTATAATTTCTATTTCAGTTTCAATTTCTATCCCAGTCTTTAGTTTTACCTTTTCTTGAACAAATTTTATTAGATTCTCCATATCATCAAATGATGCATTATTTTCGTTTATAAAGAAATTTGAGTGTTTTTCTGATATTTTTGCATCTCCAAATTTTGTATTAGATGGCACAGATCTTTTTATCAATTCCCAAACTTTCTGTTCAGTTTGATTGATAGGATTTTTAAATGTACTACCACTTGTCTTTATTTTTGTTGGCTGTGCTTTATCTTTCTTATCTTTCAAAAATTTAATTTTTTTTTCTATTTCCTTTTTAGAACTTAGTAATCCTTTTAATGTTGCGCTTAAAAAAATTAGTTTTTTATCTAAACCGCAAAAACGATATCCAAAATCGAATTTGTTAGGCGGAATAGTGACCATATTTCCGTTTGGATCTAATGCCTGTATTGAAATAAGAATATCCTTAAATTCTTGACCAAAACATCCAGAATTCATTCTCAAACCTCCTCCAACTGTTCCTGGGATACATGAAAGAAACTCTAAATTACTAATATTATTCTCCATTGCAAAATCAGAGACTTGTTTATCAGAACACGCGCTACCTGCTATAATTTTTTCATCTGATAATTTTGACAAATGTGAAAAATTTTTTCCAAGTTTGATGGCCGCTCCTTTTAAATATTGATCTGAAATTAATAAGTTTGATCCAGCACCTAATGTAAAAATTCTGATCTTGTCTGAAAAATTTTTTAAGAACAATATCAATTCATTTAACGAGTCAGGTTTAAAAAAAACCTCTATTTTTCCCCCAATATTAAACCAATT